>ENA-OOPV01000012-OOPV01000012.1-human-gut-metagenome-genome-assembly--contig:-NODE-12-length-45430-cov-3.294435_pt1 | contig 45430 bp, 16 predicted proteins | sample MGYA00241081_ERZ501147 | MGnify/ENA primary metagenome ERZ501147 (study PRJEB25962, sample SAMEA2042435) | human gut metagenome | biome: human gut; feature: human-associated habitat; material: faeces...
AATAAAATTTAAGTGTTATAGTTGGAACCAATGCTTGGACAACATAATCATTTCTTAATGAACTGTAACAGGAATAAAAACTCAACTATTGATTTTCTTGACAAATATGCTATTTGCTAGTAAAATATAATAGAATAAGTATAAGGAGAAATTTATGCAAAATAATAATAGAAAAGTATTTGAAACATTCATATCTAGAACTAAAATTTATTTAGCAATTATTTTAGTTTTATTAATTATTATGTGTGTTGAAAACAATAAATTAATAATAACTAGTATTATAGTATATTTAGCAATAGTTGGATATACTTATTATGCAAATCGAAAGAGAAAAAGTGAAATATCAGAGACATTGCAAGATCTAACTTTAACAGTAGATTCAGCAGCTAAGACAAGCTTAATTAATTCTCCTTTCCCTCTTATTATAATGGAGACTGATGGAAACATAATATGGAAAAGTTCAAAATTTAATTCAGAATTTATGGATGTTGATATTAATTCATATATGAATGATTTAAGCATAGAACTAAGAAGCGATATAGAGAGCAGAGAAGATAAGAAAAATAGAGATATTGTAAGACAAATTACTATAGGAAATAGAATCTATAAAATAATAGGAAGATATGTAGATTTTAAAAACAAAGACAGAGATAAAAAAGGCAAAAAGGAATATATGATAATTTTACATTTTATAGATGATACTGAAAATGTAAAACTTCAAAAAGAATATAAAGATTCAAAGTCTTGTGTTGGAATTATCATGGTAGATAACTATGAAGAAACGATAAGAGGCTTAGATGCAAGTGAAAAACCAATTGTAACAGCAGAAATTGATAAAAAGATGTATGACTGGGCAAGTTTAACAAATGGAGTGCTAATTAAATCAGACAGAGATAGATATGTTTACTTATTTGAACAAAGATATTTAGAAACTTTAAAAGAAGATAAATTTAGTATATTAGACAAAATAAAGGAAATTGATACAAAAGAAAAGGTACAATTTACTTTAAGTATAGCAGTATCAAACGAAGGTTTAACAGATAAACAAAAATATGAATCAGCACAAGGTGCTATGGATGTAGTATTAGGACGTGGTGGAGATCAAGCAGTTATAAGAGAAAATGAAATATATAAATTTTTTGGAGGAAGAGCTGAAGAAGTAGAAAAAAGAACAAAGGTAAAAGCTAGAGTGGTAGCACATGCTCTAGAAAATCTAATAAAAGAATCAAAAAAAGTTATGATTATGGGTCATAATAATCCAGATATGGATAGTATAGGTTCTTGTATGGGAATTTATCGTTTAGCAAAAACTTTAGATACTAATGCATATATTGTAAGCAGTGAAGATGTTCCAGCATTGAAAGCCTTTAATAGAGAATTAGATAAAGATTCAGAATATGAAGATGTTATTATAAATAAAGAAGTAGCAATGGAGAACGTAGATGAAGATACTTTGTTAGTAGTTGTAGATACTCATAAGGTTAATTATGTAGATGCACCAGAATTATTAAAAGAAGTCAAAAAAATTGTGATTGTTGACCATCATAGGAGAAGTGCAGATTATATTGAAAATGCTACTCTTATGTTCCAAGAAGTTTATGCTTCTTCTGCTGCAGAATTAGTAACAGAGCTATTACAATATGCAGAAACTAAAATCAATTTGAAAACAATTGAAGCAGAGAGTTTATATGCAGGAATAATGATGGATACAAAAAACTTTACTTTTAAAACAGGTGTTAGAACATTTGAAGCAGCAGCATATCTTCGTAGATGTGGAGTAGATATTATTAGAGTAAAGAAATGGTTCCAAAGCGACTTAAAAAGTTTTAATACAATAGCTGATATTGTGAAAAGAGCGGATATTGTAAATACTACGATAGCAATATCAATTTATGATAAAACATCAAAAGAAGCTAGTTTAATTTGTGCAAAAGCGGCTGATGAATTATTAACGATTAGTGATATAACTGCATCTTTTGTTCTAGGAAATACAGGAGAGAAAATTTGCATTAGTGGACGTTCTATAGGTGATATAAATGTACAAGTAATACTAGAAAAATTAGGTGGTGGAGGTCATATCACTTTAGCTGGTGCTCAAGTAGAAGGAATGACGATAGAAGAAACAAAACAAGAATTAATAAACCGAATCAATGAATATTTTTCAGAAATAGAAAATTAACAAAAGATAGGAGCTATTTTTAATGAATATAATAAAAAAATTCAGAAAAAGCGAAAAAGGGTCTATTACAGTAATGGTATTGTCAGCTATGTTGTTTTTAATAGGGACTATAACAGTTTCTTATTTTGCAATGTCTAATAAATCTATTGACCAAAATAAGAAGGTATCACAAATAGCGAAACAATATAAAGCTAGTGACGAAGATATGGAGAAAGAGTATCAAAAAGCCGTGAATAATTTAAAAGTTGAAGATTATGTGAAAGTAGGAGACTATGTGGATTATAATCCAACGATAGCGAGCAAAGATGGAACAAAAGTAGAAGAAAGTAAATTGAGTTATACATCGCCTACTGGAACTGCGTCAGAGCATGGAAATGGATATACAAGTACAGAAACAGGAGGAGGACAAACATTTACCGCTAATAGTAATATAAAATGGAGAGTATTAAATGTTGAACAGGATGGTACAATTGAATTAATATCAGAAGATGCGATAAAGACAGACTCAAATCAAAACTTTATACTAACGGGAGCAAGAGGATATTTATATATTGAACAAGAATTAAATGAAGTATGTAAAATATATGGTTATGGATATGGAGCCGATTTAAGCAAAGGTGGAACCTATACGACAGGTGGACCATTAGATGTGCCAACGACTAAAAAGATAGATGAAACAGGAGCAAGAAGCGTAACCATAGAAGATATCAATAAAAAGGCAGGAGTTACAGAAAAAGATTATCTTGTATTAAACCATAATTATGGTAGTACTAAAAATCCAACAATAGATGTATATTATCCAACAGTAGATATAACAAAAGGAGATGCAATAACAGGAAAATCCAACTCTCCTGGAGTAAAAAACTTAGAGGATACTTATTATTCTTATGGATCAGAAAAAGTAATTGATGAAGATGTAAGAAATATGTTATTTATAGATACACCATATTGGCTTGCTTCGAGGTATTTTATTACTAGTTCTGAACGGGGGATACTTTTATTCACGTAGAGCAACTTCTTCTGGAATTGGACCAATTGACTTGTGTTATGGTTTTAACTATAATTTTTATGAGACAAAAATAGATTATTATGCAGTTCGTCCTGTTGTAACTATAAAATCTAATGTTATAGATTTATCAATAAATTATAATAGGGATAAGATATGGCATTTAAAATAAGGATAATACAAAAGTACAGAGAAACTTCTGTACTTTTTGATTTTTTCCTTGAAAAAACGTTATATATGTTGTAAAATAAGAAACAATAGAAAGGCGTGATAATATGAAGGTAATATTAAAAGCAGATATTAAAGGGGTAGGAAAAAAAGATGAAGTTATTAGTGCATCAGATGGATATGCAAGAAATTTTTTATTTCCTAAAAATTTAGCAGTAGAAGCAAATGCTGAGAATATGAGTAAATTAAAGGCAAAAAAAGATTCTAATGCATATAAGAAATCACAAGAAAAAGAAGAAGCAAAAAAAATAGCAGAAAAACTTTCTAAAATATTATTAAAAATTCCAGTAAAAGCTGGAGAAAATGGAAAAATATTTGGTGGAGTTTCAGCAAAGGAAGTTTCAGATTTATTGAAAGAAGAATATAAAATAGAAGTAGATAAAAAGAAAATAGAACTAAAAGAGACAATAAAAACATTAGGTGTTAGAACACTAACAATAAAGTTATACGAAGGAGTAATAGGAAATTTAAAAATTGATGTAATAAGTAAATAGATTCAAAATTAAGATATTTTAAGTTTGAAAAACAATGTTCAGAATATTTGGGGGAATTAAAATGGAATTAGGAAAAGTACCACCACATGATTTGGAAGCAGAACAAGCAATTATTGGTAGTATGCTTACTGATAGAGATGCTGTCATATCAGCAATAGAGATACTAAAAGAAGAGGATTTTTACAGAGAAGATAATAAAGCAATTTATACAGCAATTTTAAATTTATATAATCGTGCAGAGCCAATTGATATTATTACAGTAAAATCAGAGCTTGAATCAATGGGAAAATTTGAACAAGTAGGTGGATTAGAATATTTAGCAGAATTACCAGAAAAGGTTCCAACAACTGCTAATGCAATGAAATATATCAAGATAGTAGAAGAAAAATCAACTTTAAGAAGATTAATAAAAACAGCAAATGAAATAATAGAATTAGGGTATAGTCCAACAGAAGATGTTGAAGATATTATGGAAGGTGCAGAAAAGAAAATCTTTAATATAATGCAAGAAAAAAATCAAAAAGGATATGCACCAATAAAAGATGTTTTGGTAGAAAGTTTTACAAAATTAGAGGAATTATATAATAGAAAACAACATATTACAGGTGTTCCATCTGGATTCACAGAGTTAGACTATAGAACAGCAGGATTTCATGGATCGGAATTAATTTTAATTGCAGCAAGACCAGCTATGGGAAAAACAGCTTTTGCATTAAATATTGCAACAAATGCTGCAGTGAAAGCAAATGTCCCAGTAGCAGTATTTAGTCTGGAAATGTCAAAAGAACAATTAGTAAACAGAATATTGTGTAGTGAATCTATGGTAGACAGTAACAAAGTAAGAACTGGAAAATTAGAAGAAGATGACTGGACAAAACTTGCTGGAGCAATAGGACCTTTGTCAGAGGCTGAAATTTTTATTGATGATACTCCAGGTATTAATATTACGGAAATTAGGGCGAAATGTAGAAAGTTAAAGTTAGAAAAAAATATTGGAATGGTAGTTATTGATTATTTACAATTGATTCAAGGTTCTAATAAAAGAGGGGGAAGTCGTGAACAGGAAATCTCTGAAATTAGTCGTTCATTAAAGATATTAGCAAAAGAGCTAGATGTTCCAGTAATTGCATTATCACAATTATCAAGAGCTGCTGAACAACGTCCTGATCATAGACCAATGCTTTCAGATTTAAGGGAATCTGGAGCTATAGAACAAGATGCCGATATCGTTATGTTTTTATATAGAGATGATTATTACAATCAAGATAGTGAGAAAAAGGATATTGCAGAAATTATTATTGCAAAACATAGAGGTGGTTCGACAGGAACTGTTGAATTGTTATGGCTTGGAAGTTATACTAAGTTTGTCAATTTGGAGAGAAGATTTGATGACTAATAATAAGAAAGAAGATTTAAAAGCAACAGTAAATATAAACTGTTGTTTTTTGTGTGGTAAATTTAAGTTCTAGTATTTTTAAATTGATTGATATAAAATTATTGAAAAAAATTCAAATGTGATATAAAATAAAAAGGCAAACTGGAAAGAGCTAAGATACAGAGGAGAAGAAATATAAATGCATATATTATTCATCAAAATTGAATAAAAAAGAGAAAAATAGGTAAAATAAAAAAAAGGAGAAACTAAAGATGGATGAAAAAAAAGAAGAAAAAATTGTAATAGAAAGTCAGAAAGAAGAAATAAAAACAGATACGGAGAAAACAGAAAGAAGCAGAAACAGAATAACTAAAATTAAACAAATAAAGGTAAAAAAAGGAATTAGAAATGCAGTAATAGTAGTTATAGCTATAATAGCAATATTTATAGCAATGTTAATACTAGACAAAAGTCAACATACATTTAATGGACAGGTATTAAAGTTGGTAGGAATAACAGAGAAGAAACAAGAAGACGAAGAAGATAAAAAAGAAAGAGCAAAAGCAGTAAAAGTAGCACAAGAGAAGTTTAAAGAACTAGGAGAAAAAACAAAAAAAGAAAATCTAGAGGTATTAAAGATAAAAAGAAAAGGAGAATACTATTATTATATATCGGCAAAAGAGAATACTGTAGAAGTAAGAATAAAAGATAATAAAATAACAAGGGTAAACAGTATACCAATAGAAGAATAAAAAGCAAAGGAGCTAAAGTGGAAAACAATCCATATTAGCTTTTTTTTTGGCTTTAAAAACATATATTTTTACAAATAGTAATTCAGCTAAATCTTATTATGTGAAAGTAGGAAAAGCTAAGATCCCTAAGGAAAATAGTAAAAGATAAAATAAATGTAACAAAGATGTAAAAGAAATGACAAAAAGGTAGTTAAGAAAGAAGAGCCGTAAAAGTATAATCGTAAAATGCATATAGACATAAATTGACTCTAAACGACAAATAAGATAAATTAGAATTATAAGAAAATAAGATAGGGTAAAAAGTAATAAAACAAAGAAAATATACAAAGAAAGCCGATTTTATATAAAAGAAGTCAGGAAAAGGAGGAAATGCAATGCTACAAGAAGCCCTAAAAGAAGCATTAAAACATGTTTTAATAATAATAGCAATAGCAATGGTAACAATAGTGAGCATGCCAATAGAAAAAACATATGCAAGTACTCTAGAACCAACAAGTGACCAAAAAATAGAATATAGAGCAATATCACAAGAAATAGTAAACGGGAAAAAACAACTAATAATAGAAGTAAGAATACGAAAATTAAACTTTAAGGGAATAGATTTAAGATTACAATATAATACTGATTTATTAACACCTTCGGATATAGAAACAAATACAGCAATAGACGTAAATGATGCAGATGACATACCAAGTAATTTCAAATATGTAAATGGATTTGAAAAATATATGGATATGTTAGAAATAGAGGGAACACAAGGCGAATTAAGAATGGTGTATTCAATATTAGGAGAAGATGAAAGAACAGGAACAAATGAATATTATAAAGAAGAAACAGTAAATGAACCAATAGTAGAAGTAAAAGACGAAGCTATAATAGGAAAAATAAGTTTTCAAATGGAAGATGAAACAGCAATAACTACAGATGATATTAAATTAAAAACAGGAAGCACATCACCAACAACAGGAATAAAAGTAGTAACAAGTGAAGCAAACATCTATCAAGCACAGTCACTATTTGAATTTACATTAGATTTGACATCAAAAAATGCAAACTTATCCAAAATAGAGATAAGTAATGGAAATGATGAAAATGGAGACTACAGAAAATATGATTTAAATCCAATATTTGAAAAAGAAACACTAGAATATGAAACAAAAATACTAGAATATGTAGATACAGTAGACTTAAATATACAAGCAGAAGATGCAAACTCAACAATAAAAATAAAATATCCAAAAAGAGACGATGACGGAAAAGCAGAAAGAGACAATAATGGAAACATAATATATGAAGAAAAACAAATAAGCCAAGAATTTTCAGAAAAAATAACACTGAACCAATTAGGTGAAGAAGACACAATAGTAGAAATTACGGTAACTGCAGAAGACGGAGTAACAGAGAAAATATATAAAATACATATAAAAAGACCATATGGAAAAATAAAAGGAAAAGTACAGCTAGGAGATGGACTAAAAGAAAGTATGTATGAATCGTATGGGATAGAAATGAAGTTTATAGCAGACATAAGAATATATAAGCAAGGACAAGTAAATTGGGATGATATCATACCAGGAAATCTTTCATTAGATGATGTAGATAATGAGCAAATAGAAAAAGAAACAGAATCTGATAATGATGGAAATTATGAAATATGTGTAATTCCAGGAGAATATGATTTTTATATAGAAAGAAAAGGATTTTTAGCAGACATAACAACCAAAATGACAATAAACGAAAATGATGAAATAGATTTAGGAACAAAGATTCTATATGAGGGAGATGCAGACAGAAGCGGAATAATAGATTTAAATGATACGATAGAAATAGTAAATAGTATGGGAGCAAATGTTGGAGATAGTACATATTTAGAACAATATGACTTTGGACAGAAAGACGTTGTATCATTAGACGATATGGTAAGTGTAGTAACAAATCTATATAAAACAATAACAATACAAGATTACACAAGATAATAAAAAATTCTAATAACAAAAATAATGCAAAAACAAAAGTAAAAAATACAAAAGAAAAATAAAAAAATATAAAGAAGGAGAAGAAGATATGAAAAAAGAGAAGAAGATGGCACTTATAACATTATTGGTAATGATATTAAATATGTTTTCACCATACAGTATATTATTTAATAACATATCGAATGCAGCAACAGGAGTGTTAGGAGATGATCCAATTATATTAAACAACTTAGGGGTAACAACAAAAGGATCAAACAAAATACTAACAGTAGAAATAGCTGCAGTAACAGAAGCTGTCTTAAATGGATTTGACTTCCAATTTAAAATAGATACAAGTAAAATAACGCCATGTAACAAAAATACAGGAGCAGCAACAACATCATTAGGAATGATAATGGCTCAAAGTGATTACTTCTTAGGAACATTACAAGTGAAAAGCTATGACAAAAATACAAATCAATTCCATTTCCTTGCAACAGAGCCATCAGGAGGAACAGATATAGCAGATAATGGATACATTCCAGGGCAAGTAGGAGATGATGCAATAGACGTAAATGGACAAGGATATTCAGTATATTATCCAATATTAAAGCTATCATTCAAATTAGATAGCTCAGTAGATGAAAATAGTTTACCATCAGACTTATTTACATTGGTACCATCAGGAGCAGGATTACCAACAGGATTAAAAGTAAATTACACAAATGAATCAGGAATAAAAATAAGTAAAGATTTGCCATTAGCAACAAAAGGATTTACAAATGCAGAAAAACAAATAGCATCAATATCAGTAAAAACAAATCCAACAATAACAGCATATGAACATGGAGATACAATAGATTTAACAGGAGGAGTAATCCAAGTGACATATGATGACAATTCAGCAGAAGATATAGATATGACAGATCCATCAGTGTCAATAACAACAGGTTCACCAGCAGATGTAAATAATCCAATTGTAAAGTTAGATTATAAAGGACAAGAGACAAGTTTTAATATAACAGTAACAGACCCAATCCAATCATTATCAGTGGCGACACCAATGACACAGGGAGAATATGATCATGGAGATACATTAAATTTTGCAGGATTAACATTATCAGCTGTAACAAAAAGTGGAGCAGCAACAACAATATCAAGTACAACACCAGGATTAACGATAAGTGAAACAACAGCAAATATAAATTCACCAAACTTTACAAAGACATCAGGAAGTAGTGATGTAGAAGTAAGAGGAACACAGGTAATAAAATTCACATATGATGGAAAAACAGTACAACAAACAATAATAGTAAATGACAAAATAGCTAGTATAAATGTGGTGACACAGCCAAACAAAACAGTATTCAAATATGGAGAAACATTAGACATAACAGGAGCAACAGTAAAGGTAACATTGGAAAGTGGAGATACAACTAATATAAACTTACCAGATGGAAGTGCAACAGTATCAGCATTTGATAATACACAAACAGGAAGTAAACAAAACTTAACAGTAACAATAAACAACAAAACAGCACCAGAAACAATAGATGTAGAAGCATATAACTATGTTAAAGAAACAACTCTAACAGAACCAACAAAAGTAGACTACAAATATAATGAAGACCTAGATGTAACTGGAGGAAGAATAAAAGTAAACTGGGCAAATGGAACAGTATCAAATGTAAATCTAACAACAAGCATGGTAACAGGATATAACAAAACACAGTTAGGGGTACAAACATTAACAATATCATATACATTTACATATACATTGTCAGATGGGGCACAAATACAAGATCCAATAACAATGACATATGAAGTAGAAGTTACGAACCCAGCAAAAACAATAACAATTACACCACCAACAAAAACAGAATATGAACATGGAGATTCGTTAGATTTTACAGGTGGAGAGATAGAAGTAGCATATGAAGATGGAACAACACAAACAAAACAAATAACAGCTGATATGGTAAAAGAAAGTAGCGGAAGTTTAGTAAATATGGCTCCAACAGCATCTGATTACGTAAATAATGAAGTATCAAAAACATTAGTAATCAAATATAAAGAAGACAGTGTAACAGGAACAGTAAATTATCCAATCAAAATAAAAAATGTTGTAAACAAAATAGAGATGTCAACAAATCCAACGAATACAACATATAACATAGGAGATACATCATACAAGTTAGCAGGAGGGGCAATCAAAGTAACAAGAAAAGCAGGAAACACAGAAATAGTAGCACTAACAGATAATGGAGTAACTCTAACAAATTTAAGTACATTAACAACAAGCCAAGGAACAAAAGAAGTAACAGTTACTTATGAAGAAAAAACAACAACATTTAATATAACAGTACAAAATGGAGTAAGAAGTATAAATATAACAACTCCAACAAAAACAACGTATAATCATGGAGAGACATTAGACGTTACAGGAGGAAAAATAGAAGTAACATATGTAGATGGAACGACACAAGACAAAGAATTAGATGTAAGCATGATAACAGAAAGTGATGGAAGTCCTGTAAACATGGCACCATCAACATATGGAGACACAAACAAAGAAAGTAAAACATTATTAATAAAATATCAAGAAGACGGAATACAAAAACAAGAAAATTACACAATTGATATAATAAATGATGTAAAGCAAATTGCTATCCAAGGAACAGCACAATCACAATACAATATAAATGATCCATTACAACCCGGATTATCAATATTAGTAACAAGAGCAGTTGGAGTACCAGAAGCAATAACAGTAACAAATAGTATGTTAACAAACTTCAGTACAGCAACAGAGGGAACAAGAATAGCAACAATAACATACACAGAAAACGGAATAACAAAAACAACAACATTTGTATATACAGTAAAAGATACTGTAACAAGTATAAGTGTAAAAAATGGACCAACAAATGCTACAAAGTACGGAGAAGATATTGACCTAACAGGAGTAACAATAGATGTAGTAAAAGGAAGTGGAACAACAACAATACCAGTAACAAATGATATGATAAAGCCAGGAACATACGATCCAGATAAAACAGGAAATCAAGTAATAAAGATTGTATATGGAGGACAAGAAACAACATTAACGATAAATGTTAAAGACTATGTAACTGGAATAGCAGTAAATCCAGTAAGTGTAACAGGAAAATATAATGATACATTAAGTTCGTTGATACAAAACAATAATATCCAATATACTGTAACATATGCCAAAGCTGGAGCGCAAACCCCAGAAGTTCTAGTAGAAAACATGGTATCAGGATATACAGCAACAAGTACTCAAGATCAAGACTTAACAGTAACATATACAGATACAGACACAGATAGTTACACAAATGGACAAAACTTTACAACTAATTTAAAAGTAACATTAGATGATACGATAACAGGAATGACATTAGAACAAACAGGTACAGTAAAAACAGACTATAAATATGACGAGGAATTTGATGTATCAAATTTAGTAATAGTAGTACACAAATTAAGTGGAGATCAAACAGTACCAGTAATGAAAGATATGATAAAAAATTATAATAAACAACAATTAGGAAACCAAACAGTATCAGTAGAATATAATGGAACAACAGTTGGAACAATTAATGTAACTGTGAAAGATTATATAGCAAGTGTTGTAATAACAGTACCAAGTAAAATAACATATAAGTATAATGAAGAATTAGACTTATCAGATGCAAAAATAACAATAACAATGGCATCAAAACCAAATGAACCAACTACAATAGCTGTAACTCCAAGTATGATAAGCGGATATAACAAGACACAAGTTGGAGCACAAACAGTAACAATAACATACACAGATAACGAAAATAACGTACATACACAAACATTTGGAGTAAGAGTAGAAGATTCAATAAAAACAATAACATTAGAAAACAATAACTTTAAAACAAATTACAAATATGGAGAAAACCTAGACTTGAGTGGATTAACACTAAAAGTAACAAAAGAAAGTGGAGAAATATCAACAGTTGCAGTAACAACAGGAATGATAAGTGGATATAATCCAAACAAATTAGGAAGTCAAACATTAACAATAAATTACGAAGGAAAACAATTCACAATAGTTGTAAATGTAGTAGATTATGTAACAGACATAATACTAACACCACCAACTAAAGATGAATATAAAATAGGAGAGTCATTAAGTTTAGTAGGCGGAAGCATTACAGAAAAAATGGCAAGTGGAGCAAATGGAAGCACAATATCATTAACAAATAGTATGGTAAGTGGATTTGATAGTACAACTCCAGGCACAAAAAATCTAACTGTAACATATGTTAAGGATGGAAAAACATACACAAAAACATTCCAAGTAGCAGTAATAAATACAATAAACCATATTGAAGTAATAGCACCTACAAAAACAGACTACAAATATGGAGAAAACTTAAATTTGTCAGGTGGATCAGTAAAAATCTATATGGAAGATGGAACAATAAAGACAGTTCCATTAACAAGTCAAATGGTAACAGGATATAGTAAAACAACACCTGGACAACAAATGTTAAAAGTAACATACACAAGTGACGATGACAAAAAATACGAAGGATATTTCAAAGTAACAGTAGGAGAAGACTACATAAAAGACACAAAATTTGTAGCACCTACAAAGAAAGAATACAGAATAGGTGACACAATAGACTTAACAGGAGGATCAATAACAGAAGTATACGCTAGTGAAAAACTAGGAAACAAATATGATTTGACAAATAGTATGATAAGTGGATTTGATAGTACAACCCCAGGTACAAAACAAATCACAGTAACATTCAATAATAAGACATATCAATATAGTGTAACAGTAAAAGACAGAACATTAGGAATATCAATCAAGACATTACCTAATAAACTAGAATACAAAAAAGGTGAAAATTTAGACTTAACAGGAGCAACATTAAATGTTGTAAAAGAAAGTGGAACACAAGTAATCAAAATAACAGCAGATATGGTATCAGGATATGACAAAAATAAAGCAGGAATACAAGTAATAAAAGTAACATATGAAGGATTTACAACACAATTTAGTATATTAGTAAAAGAAGAAGTTCCAGCAACAAATCCTGACGAACCAAACACACCAGATGACAACAAACCTAATACATCAGATAAAAATAATAGTACTTCAAATACTACCCCAAGTGTACCAAGTATTATAACAAAAGTTGAAGAATCAACAGAGCCAGAAGAAAATGCCAATGAAGAAACAAAATTAGAAGAAGATAATAAGAACACACAAGAAGACAACAAAGAATCATTGGTATCAGGAACAAATGACAATCAAAATAATAATACACCAAAAGATAAAGGAACACAAAGAGTTCAAGAAGTGTTAAATATATTAGGATCATTATTAGTATTAATAGCTTTAGCATTTATCATAATTGTATTAGCTAAACGCAGAAAAAATGTAAAGATTTACATTGAAGAAGGAGACGAAAAAGTCTTAGTAGGAAAAGAAAGATTAACAAAAGACAATAGAGAATTAGACTTGAATAAATATTATAACAAATATAAAGAAGATGAATACAAAATAGTATTGTCAAAATCAATCAGCAAAAAATTAGATAAGAAAACTGTAAGTCTTACAGTACATGACAAAAAAGAAAGTTTCGTAGTAAATTACGATTCAAAAGAATACATCTATAAAACTTAGGCAAGAAGACTAAACAAGGTTTCCCCAGCCAAGTTTAGAGAAACATGGAAGGTTTACTATTACAGGATATATATATGTAACCGGTTGTATCCTGTAAAGTAAACAAGTACATACTATATAGCTATATAAAAAGGTATAACAGAATCAATACCATATAATTTTAAATTGTGCGCAAAAAAAAATTGATAAAATGACAAAAAAAGACTTGGAAAAAACAAAATTTTTAAAAAATGACGTTTTCAAGTCTATTTGTCGTACTTATCTCATATATTTTTTAAAATGAGTTTTACCAAATAGTCCTTGTATTTAAATGCAGAATTGAAAAAAACTAAAGTAGTATAAAATGTCGAAATATGACAATCCCTAGCAAAAGAAATCAAAAAAAGAAGAACTGTAATATAAAAATAAAACAAATGTAAAAAAGGAGGTTTGTTTTTCAAACCCCCTTTTTCCGTAGTTCTTATATAAATAATATATATGTAATATATAAAAAGATAGGTTGAAATAAAAATAAAATAAATAATATAATTAATATATAATATTACTTTAGGAAAAAAGGAAAATGCTAGCTCGAAAAAAATAAAGAACAACAACTTTAAGCCTAATGAAAGGAATGTACAGATATGGGAAAAACAAGAAAAAATAATGGAGAAAGAAAATTAATATTTGGAGCAGTAATATTGCTAATAATTTCAGCAATATTATTCGGTCTAGCAACAGATCAAGGAATGAATTTAATAAAAAATATACAAGATAGAGTTATGTTAAAAACAAGTATAACGATATCTAGTGCTAACAATGAAGCTTTAAAAAATAAAACAACAGAAGCAAAAATTGTAGCAGGTACAAATCATTTTATAGCATTAACACAAGATGGAAAAGTATATGGATGGGGAAGCAATGGAAGTGGAGAGCTAGGACAAAACAACACAAACATATACAAAAGACCAACATATCTAGGAATAGACGATGCAATAGACATAGCAGCAGGATATCAAAGTACAGTAGTGCTAAAAAAAGATGGAACTGTATGGATGGCAGGATTAAACAGTGATGGACAATTAGGAATAGAAAGTACAGAAAGTCAATCAACATTTGTACAAGTAAAAAATGAAGATGGAACAGGATATTTAACAAACATAAAATCAATATCAGCAGGACAATACACAATGTTTGCAATAACAAATGATGGAGAAGTATATGGATGGGGAGAAAATGGTTCAGGACAACTAGGAATATCAAATACTGAAGACCAAAAGTTACCAGTAAAAACAACATTAACAAACATAAAACAAATTTCAACAAGTTATTACCATACAATAGCACTAACAGAAGATGGAAAAGCATATGTAGCAGGAAGGAACAATGAAGGAGAACTTGGAATCGGACAAACAACAAGTTCAACTATAACAACATGGACAATAATGAAATCAACAAATGGAACATCAGAAATGACAGGAATAAAGCAAGTAGCAACAGGATATATGCATACAGTAGTATTAACAGACAATGGATATATGTATGCCACAGGAAATAATGGATATTATCAATTATCAGATGGTTCAAGTACACAAAGAAAAAATTTAGTATACATGAAAGATAGCTCAAACAACACTATGAAGGACGTAAAAGAAATATATGCAGCAGGTAACACATCAGTAGCAATAACAAATTCTAATGGAATATATGTAGTAGGAGAAAATTCATATGCACAATTACTACAAGGAAACACAAGCACAGTCACAAGATTCACAAAAGTAAAAAACAGTGAAAACATAGACAAAATAGCTATGACAACAACTACGGGAAGTCAAACAACAGCTTATGTAGATAACATAGGCAGAATATTCACAATAGGATATGCAGGATTGGGCCAATTAGGAGATGGTTCATTAACAAGCTCACCACAATACAAAGCATACAGTATAAGTGATTACAGATTTACAACAGAAGAAACAGCAGAAAATTTAAAAGCAGGAGAAACAAAATATATTGATCCAAAATTTGAATATGGAATAAATTTAATTAATAAAGAATTCACATTAGACTTAACATATGAGTCATTAGACACAGATGTAGTAACAGTAGAAGATAACAAAATAACAGCAGTAGGAATAGGAACAACATATGTAAAAATAATAGACAGTACAAACAAAATTTATGGAACTGTAAAAGTAAATGTAAATGCAGATGATGGAGTAACATATCCAAAAGTAGTAGGAGGATATAGCCATTTTGTAGGATTAAAGTCAGATGGAACAGTATGGACATGGGGATATAATGGAAATGGACAATTAGGAACAGGAGATCAAACAAATAGAACAGAACCAACAAAAACAAAAGTAGAAGATGCAGTAGATGTAACAGCAGGATATTATTTTACAGCAATATTAAAAAAAGATGGAACAGTATGGATTTCAGGAGACAATACATATGGACAACTAGGAGATGGAACAACAACAAATTCATCAGAATTTAAACAAGTACCAAATTTAACAGATGTAATACAAATATCAGCAGGCTCAAACACAATGCATGTATTGAAAAAAGATGGAACTGTATGGTCATGGGGAAGAAATGACTGTGGAGAATATGGAGATGGAACAACTGTAAGCAAAGAAGATTTAACACCATCTCAAATGATAAAAGTAACAAATGTAATGCAAATTGCAGCAGGAAATTTGCACACAGCAGTATTAACAGCAGAAGGAACAGTGTGGGCTGCAGGACGAAACTCAGACTCACAATTAGGATTTGTGTATAACAACAAAGAAAACACATCTACACCACGAGAAATGCAAGGATTATCAGAAGTAAAGGAAATAGCATGTGGAGAATATAATACATTAATGTTACAAAAGGATGGATATGCATATGGAGTAGGAGAAAACTCAGATGGACAATTAGGAACAGGAGGAGCGACAACAATAACATCTCCAACATATATGAAAAACAGTAAAACAGGATATTCATTATCAGGAATAAAACACATAGCAAGTGCAGGAAGACTATTAATGGTAACGACAGGAGAAAACGGAATATATGTAGCAGGAGCGGCAGACCATGCACAAAACTTTACAGAAAGTACAACAAAAAGAACAACACTATATCAAACACAAACAGACAAAAAAGTATTAGCAATGGCATGTACAAGAAACATATCATATCAAACAGGATTAATTATAGATGAAAAAGGAAGAACATGGACAGTAGGATATGATGGACAAGGTCAAGTTGGACAAGGAGCACCAGAACATACAACCAAACCAGTAAATATTACAAAAACAAAAATAAGCTTAGCAGAAAATGGAATGATAAGTTTAAACCAAAAAGGAGATAAATACCAATTAAAACACACAGAAATAGTAGGACTAAGTTTCTTAACCAATAAATTATTAGATGAAGACATAGTGTATAGCTCTATGGATAATGAAGTGGCAACAGTGGACGAAAATGGAGTAATAACAGCAGTAGGAGAAGGAACAACATATATAAAAGTAAAAGATCAAAACAATGAAGTAACAAATGCAATAAAAGTAAGTGTAACAATAAAAAATAATGAAACACAGCCAAAAGTTGTAGGAGGAGGATACTATTTTGCAGCATTAAAAGGAAATGGAACAGTATATACATGGGGATATAATGGCAGTGGCCAATTAGGATTAGGAGATACAAACAATAGAACAGAGCCAACACAAACTAACATGAAAGCTGTAATAGACATAGCAGCAGGAACCGATCATACATTAGTGTTAAAAGCAGATGGAACAGTATGGGCAACAGGACTAAACAACTATGGCCAATTAGGAAATGGAACAACAGAAAATACAAACACATTTCAACAAGTAAAATTAAATGAAAATGGAGATTACTTGGAGAACATAGTATCAATAGCAGCAGGGTATACTGCAAGTTATGCAGTAACAGCAGAAGGAGAAGTATATGGTTGGGGAAGAAATGATGATGGAGAATTAGGAATAGGAAGCAAAAGTAGTGAGATAAATGAACTATATCCAGTAAAAATGAAAAAAGTATCAAAGATAATTCAAATAGCAGCAGGAGCAAACCATGCAATAATGCTAGATGCAGATGGAAATGTATGGTCAACAGGATACAATAGTTCAGGACAATTAGGAATAGGAAATACAGATATACAAGTGCAACCAAAACAAATGACATCAGTAAGTGGAGTAAAAGAAATAGCAGCAGGAACAAATCATTCAATAATGCTAGCAGAAAATGGATATGTATATTCAGTAGGAAATGATTCAAACTCACAACTAGGAAACGGAAACTCAACAAATATATCAACACCAACATATGTAAGAAACACATCAGGAAATTTAGTATCAGATGCAAAACATGTAAAAGCAGGAGGAGACTCAACATACATATCAAGAAAAAAGGATACAGAAGGAAAATCACAAGGAATGTATGTAATAGGATACAATAATTATGGACAACTATTTACACAAAACACAACAACTCAACCATATGCAAAAGAAGTAGAAAAAAACCTAGACATATTAGAAATAGCACCAACACAATACAGTACAGCGTTAATAGTAGATGGAGAAGGAAATGTATATACAGTGGGATATGATGGACAAGGACAATTAGGAAACGGAATATACGAAAATACAAAAAACAAAATATGTATAAGCAATATACAAGTAAAAGTAACATCCCAAATAATAAACTATCAAAATGTGGGAGAAAATAGTGAAAAAATACTAGCAAAAACAACAATAGGATTTAATCTAATAAAAGAAAATATAGAAGGAAGTACATATGAATTTAAAACATTAGATTCAGAAGTAGCAACAGTAGATGACCAAGGAACAGTAACAGCAACAGGAATAGGAACTACAAACATAAAAGTACATGATACAACGACAGACTCATGGAATGCAGTAAAAGTAAATGTAAATGGTTCAGAAAACAAAGCACAACCAAAAGTAGTAGGAGGAAATTGCCATTATGCAGCATTAAAAGGAAATGGAACAGTATGGACATGGGGATATAATGGAAATGGCCAATTAGGACTAGGTGATACAAACGCAAGAACAGAGCCAACACAGGCAAAAGCAGAAAAAATCTTAGAAGATGGAACAAAAGAAGAAGAACTAATAACAGATGCAATAGACATAGCAGCATCATATAATCACACAATAATATTAAGAGCAGACGGAACAGTATGGAGTACAGGATACAATCAATATGGAGAATTAGGAACAGGAGACACAGAAGAAAGAAAAATATTCACACAAGTAAAAGGTCCAAATGGAGAAGGAATCCTAGAAAACATAGTACAAATAACAACAGGATATTATACAGGATATGCCTTAACAACAAATGGAGAAGTATATGGATGGGGAAGTAACAGATATGGAGAATTAGGACAAGGAAGCAAATCAGATGACCCTGTTTTATATCCAACAAAAATGAAAAAAGTATCAAACATAATTCAAATATCATCAGGAGCAGAATACATAGTAATGCTAGATGCAGAAGGAAAAGTATGGGGAACAGGATATAATGGAAATGGACAATTAGGAATAGGAAACACAACATTACAAACATTGCCACAACAAATGACATCAATAAGTGGAATAAAAGAAATATCAGCTAAAAGTAATAATACATATATGTTAACAGAAGGAGGATATGTAGAAGGAGTAGGATACAATTATTACAGTCAATTAGGAGATGGAAGCTCAACAGATAGAACAACAGCAGTATATACAAAAAACACATCAAACAAATATGTATCAGATGCAAAACATATTTCAGCAGGAGAAAACTCAGTATTTATATCAAGAAAGAAGGACTCAGAAGGAAATCCACAAGGAATGTATGTAATAGGAAGAAATGACTATGGACAACTATTCACAGGAAACACAACAAGAGCATATTATGCAACAGAAGTAGAAAAAGAAAAAGATATACTAACAATGGCACTAACAGAAGGACAAACAGGATTAATGGTAGACGCAGAAGGAAATGTATATACAGTAGGATATAATGGACAAGGCCAATTAGGAAATGGAACATATGAAAGCTTAACAAGTAAAATATGTATAAGTAATACAAAAGTAGTAGTAAATCCAAATATAATAAACTACAAAAATATTGGAGAAAACAATCAAAAAGTAGAATGTAAAACAACAATAGGATTTAATTTATTAAAAGAAAACATTGAAGGAAGTACATATGAATACAAAACACTAGACCAAGAAGTGGCAACAGTAGCAAAAGATGGAACAGTAACAGCAACAGGAATAGGAACAACATACATAAAAGTACATGACACAAAAACAGATATCTGGAATGCAGTAAGAGTAAATGTAAATGGTTCAGAAAACAAAGCACAACCAAAAGTAGTAGGAGGAAATTGCCATTATGCAGCATTAAAAGGAAATGGAACAGTATGGACATGGGGATATAATGGAAATGGCCAATTAGGACTAGGTGATACAAACGCAAGAACAGAGCCAACACAGGCAAAAGCAGAAAAAATCTTAGAAGATGGAACAAAAGAAGAAGAACTAATAACAGATGCAATAGACATAGCAGCATCATATAATCACACAATAATATTAAGAGCAGACGGAACAGTATGGAGTACAGGATACAATCAATATGGAGAATTAGGAACAGGAGACACAGAAGAAAGAAAAATATTCACACAAGTAAAAGGTCCAAATGGAGAAGGAATCCTAGAAAACATAGTACAAATAACAACAGGATATTATACAGGATATGCCTTAACAACAAATGGAGAAGTATATGGATGGGGAAGTAACAGATATGGAGAATTAGGACAAGGAAGCAAATCAGATGACCCTGTTTTATATCCAACAAAAATGAAAAAAGTATCAAACATAATTCAAATATCATCAGGAGCAGAATACATAGTAATGCTAGATGCAGAAGGAAAAGTATGGGGAACAGGATATAATGGAAATGGACAATTAGGAATAGGAAACACAACATTACAAACATTGCCACAACAAATGACATCAATAAGTGGAATAAAAGAAATATCAGCTAAAAGTAATAATACATATATGTTAACAGAAGGAGGATATGTAGAAGGAGTAGGATACAATTATTACAGTCAATTAGGAGATGGAAGCTCAACAGATAGAACAACAGCAGTATATACAAAAAACACATCAAACAAATATGTATCAGATGCAAAACATATTTCAGCAGGAGAAAACTCAGTATTTATATCAAGAAAGAAGGACTCAGAAGGAAATCCACAAGGAATGTATGTAATAGGAAGAAATGACTATGGACAACTATTCACAGGAAACACAACAAGAGCATATTATGCAACAGAAGTAGAAAAAGAAAAAGATATACTAACAATGGCATTAACAGAAGGACAAACAGGATTAATAGTAGACACAAAAGGAAATGTATATACAGTAGGATATAATGGACAAGGACAAATAGGAAATGGAACATATGAAAACACAACAGAAAAAGTATTTATAAGCCAAGTAAAATTAAACACAACACCAAAAGTAATAAACTACAAAAAAGCAGGAGACACAGGAGAAAAAATAGAATACACAGTAACAGCAGGATTCAATTTATTATATGAAGAAGTAGAAAAGGGAGAATGTGAATACAAAACACAAGATGACCAAATAGCAACAGTAGATGACAAAGGAGTAGTAACAGCAACAGGAACAGGAACAACATACATAAAAGTGTATAACAAACAAAATGACTGCTATGCAGCAGTAAAAGTCCAAGTAAATGGGGAACAAGGACGCACAGCTGCCAAAATAGTAGGAGGGGGAAATCATTTTGTAGCACTAAAAGCAAATGGAGAAGTATGGACATGGGGATATAATGGCTATGGTCAGCTAGGAATAGGAAATACAGAAACCAAAAATAGACCAACAAAAACAAACATCTATAACTCAAAAGACGAAACACAATCAACATATGCAATAGATGTAGCAGCAGGATATAGTCATACATTGGTATTAAAATCAGATGGAACAGTGTGGGCAGCAGGATATAATGAATATGGACAACTAGGAGATTCAAGCACAACAAATACAAGTGAATTTGTCCAAGTAACAGGAATACCAGAAAAAGTAATAGCAATAACAGCAGGAGGACATTCATCATATGCATTAACAGAAAGTGGAAAAGTATATGGATGGGGTTATAACTATGAAGGACAATTAGGAAGAGGAAGTACAAGTCAAAATAATCCAAATGCAACACCACAAAAAATGCAAAAAGTATCAAACATAATACAAATGTCAGCAGGAGATAACCATATAGTAATGTTAGATGCAGATGGAACAGTATGGAGCACAGGACATAACTATTATGGACAATTAGGAACAAATAACAAAGCAAATTACAGCATACCACAACAAATGAGAACAGGAACAACAACAGTATTAAATAATATCAAAAAGGTATCAGCAGGAAGTCTACATACGCTAGCACTAGCAGAAAATGGAACAGTATATTCATTAGGATATAACTATTATGGACAATTAGGAACAAGAAATACAACAAACTACATGTTACCAGTAACAATGGTAGACTCAAAAGGAAACACTGTAACAGGAGTAAAAGATATAGAAGCAAATGGATACACAAGTATATTATCAATAAAACCAACAACAACAGGAACAGAAGGAAATCTAAGCCAAACAGCAGGAATATATGTTACAGGATACAACAATTATGGACAATTATTTAATCAAGACACAAAAACACTAACATCATTAACAAAAGTACAGGAAGACAAAAACATAATAACAATGGCAAGCACACAAAGTATATCAAGCCAAACATCTGCAATAGTAGATGATTCAGGTTTAGTATACACAGTAGGATATAATGGATATGGAGCAATGGGAAATAAAACAACAACAAGTACAACAGAACCAGCAAACATTTCAGAAGCAAGCCTAGAAGTAAACACAAGAAAAATAGTATTAAACTTAGAAACAAACAATCTAAGCAAACAAATAGAAGCAAAAACAGACTTAGGATTTAATCTATTAATAGACCAAGTAGAAAATGAAGAAATAACATACAAAACATTAGACGAAAACATTGCAACAGTAACAGATGCAGGGCTAGTAACAGGACAAAAATATGGAACAACAAAAATAGAAGTATCAACAAATAAATTACCAAATAAAGTATTAATAGATGTACAAGTACTAAGAAAAAATGACAAAACAATAGCAAAAACAGTAAGTGGCACAGACTTTACATTAGCATTAAAAGCAGATGGAACAGTATGGTCATGGGGATATAATGGCTATGGACAACTAGGATTAGGAGACAATTCAAACAGATATAGGCCAACACAAATAAACATAGAAAATGTAGTAGATATAGCAGCAGGAAACAACCATGCTCTACTTGTAACAGCAGATGGAAAAGTATATTCATTTGGATCAAATAGTTATGGACAATTAGGAAGAACAGGAAATGCATACACACCAGAAGAAATACCAAACCTAGAAAACATAGAAAAAGTAGCAGCAGGAAACTATCATTCTATGGCAATAGATAAAGAAGGAAATGTATATACATGGGGCTATAACCAAAACGGACAACTAGGAGATGGAACAAGAATAAGCAATAGTATACCAACAAAAATAAAACTAACAAATATAACAAAAATAGCAACAAAAAATAATACATCAGCAGCAATAGATGGAGATGGCAACTTATATACATGGGGATATAATAGCTATGGACAACAAGGAATTTCAATAGACAACATATATACACCAAGAAAAGTACCAACACTAGAACAAATAATAGATATAGCAGTAGAAAACAACACAATAATAGTATTAGACAAAAAAGGAGAGGTATTATCAAGTGGATATAACACATATGGAAACTTAGGAAATAATACAACACAAACAAGAAAATCATTTGACAAAGTAATAGAAAAATACGAAACAATAACAACAGGAGAAGGAGAGGAAGAGACAACAACTACTACACCAGTTTATCTATCAGGAATAAAATCGATAGAAGCAGGAAATGAATATGCAGTTGCAATAAAAGAAGATGGAACAGCTATTTCATGGGGGTATAATGGTTATTCACAATCTTCAAATGGAACAACTACAAACAATTTATTACCAGTAGACTTAAAATATGGAAAAGACAAAGAAAACATAGATAAAATAATAAATGTATCAGCAGGAGAAGGAACAATAGTAGTAGTAAGAGAAGATGGAAAAGTATGGACTATTGGAAAAAATTATTCTGGACAATTAGGAAATAGTTCAGCAGTAAATTCAAATGAATTTGTATGTATAAGCAAACCTGTATTACTATTTGAAGAAACACCAATAAGAATAAAAGGAATAGGACAAAACAAAAATGCAAAAGTAAATATGTCACAAGGATTTAACCTATTATATACAACAATAGAAGACACAGACTTAACATATCAAATAAAAAATGAAAAAATAGCAACAGTAGAAGAAACAACAGGAAAAATAACAGCAGTAAAAAAAGGAAAAACAGCAGTAACAGTAACAGACAAAAAATCAGGAGAAACAACATCAGCAGATGTATATGTATTAGGAGAAGAAGATGTAACATTCCCACAAATCGAAACCCAAAATTATTCAACAGTAACTCTAAAATCAAATGGGGAGATATGGAGTTATGGATATAATGGATATGGACAATTGGGAACAGGAGACACAACATACAAAGTATTACCAACATATACAGGAATAAATAATATTACACAAATATCACTAGGAGGAACACACACACTAGCACTAGACACAGAAGGACATGTATGGTCTTGGGGATATAATGGCTATGGAGAACTAGGAAATGGAACAACAACAAGCTCAACAGAAAAAGTACAAGTAAAATCACCAGACGGAGAAGGAGTACTAGAAAACATAGTAGCAATATCAGCAGGAAATTATCATTCAATAGCATTAGATAAAGACGGAAATGTATATACATGGGGATATAACGGATATGGCCAATTAGGCTTAGGAAACACAACAAATACAGTACTTCCAGTAAAAGTAGACGACTTAGAAGGAATAATAAAAATAGAAGCAGGAAACTATACATCATATGTAATAGACAACAATAATCATCTATGGTCAACAGGATACAATTATTATGGAGAATTAGGAAATGGATCAACATCAAACAGAAGTAAATTTACACAAATTCAAACATTAGAAAATGTATCAGACGTATCTGCAAGTGAAACAAATAGTACAATAGTATTATTATCAGATGGAACAGTATGGGGATTTGGAAACAATACAAATAACCAATTAACAACTGTAGGAGGAGCAACACCACAACAATTAAAAGGACCAGACGGAATGTTAAAAGATATAACATCAATATCAGTTGGATATTATACAGGATATGCCATAACATCAGAAGAAAAAGTAGTTGCATGGGGATTAGACAACTACTCACAACTAGCATCAACAAAAACAGGAACAACAAAAGAAACACCTGTATATATGAAAGAAAAAGACGGAAATGACTTCACAGATGCAATGATAGTATCAGGAGGAAGATACAGTGCAGAATTAGCAAAAAGCGATGGAACAGTATGGGGAGTAGGATATAATGGATATGGAAATATAGGAGATGGAACAACAAATTCTAAAAATCAGATAACATGTATATCAACACCACATATAAAATTAGAAGAAAGAGAAGTAACACTAAAACTATCAAATCCAAACTATCAAATAAATCCAAAAACTGTATATGGCTTCAACATATTATTTGAAGAAACAGAAAATGCAGGATTTACATACAAAACATCAGATGAAACAATAGCAAAAATAGATGAGGCAACAGGAAAAGTTACAGCAACAGGATTAGGAAAAGCATATATAACAGTAACAGCAAAAGGAACAGAAGAAGAAACAAGAGTAGTAATAAACGTAATAGGAGAAAACAAAAAAGTAGAAGAAAAGGTTCAAGTAGGAAGTTCACATTCACTAGCACTAAAACAAGATGGAACAATCTGGAGTTGGGGAAATAACACAAGTGCAATAAATACAACAGAACCAATACAAATAGAAAAAGGAAAATACAAAGAAACAAAAGAAATAGAAACACCAGAAGGAACAACACAAACAACAACAACAGAAAAAGAAATAGACTTAAACAACATAAAAGACATAGCTGTAGGATATAATCATAACCTAGCATTAGACAGCGAAGGTCATGTATATTCATGGGGATACAATGGCTATGGACAATTAGGAGATGATTCAACATCAACAAAAGAAATACCAACAAGAATAGAAAGCTTAGAAGAAATTGAAAAAGTATATTGCTATAAAGATGTAAGTATGGCAATAAATAAACAAGGAGAAATTTATATATGGGGATATAAATATAATAAAACTCCAACAAAAATCAATTTCTATGGAAAAGCAATAAGTCTAAACGAAAAACTAATATTAGCAGAAGATGGAAGTGTATGGAACTTATCAGATAACCCATCAAAAATAGACGGATTAAAAAATATAGTAGAAGTAACATCAGGAGAAAACCACTATGCAGCACTAGATTCAAAAGGAAAAGTATGGGTATGGGGATATAACAGATATGGACAATTATCACAAGGAAACACAACAAATGTAGGAACACCAATAACAGTAAAAACACAAGATACAGAAGGAACATCATATCAAGACCTAGAAAATATTGTAGAAATACAAGCAGGAGAAAACACTTTACAAATGCTATCAAGTACAGGAGAAATCTATATTTCAGGATATAATGGCTATGGACAATTAGGAGAAGGAGAAAGCACAAGTAATATAACAATAGCAAAAAAAGCAAAAAATATGGACCAAGTAAAAAATATAGACACAAACACAAACCATAGTATAGCATCAGACAGAAGTGGATTTGTATATACAACAGGATACAACGGAAATGGACAATTAGGAATAGGATCAAATGTATCAACAAATGAATACACAGTAATAGGAGACACATATGTACATGTAAGTGAAAACAGAATATCAATAGAAGAAGGAAAAGACAAACAAGTAACAGCAACACTAGACAATAAGTTCAACTTAATAAATGACCTAGTAGACCAAAACAACATCACCTACGAAACACTAAATAATGAAATAGCAATAGTAGACCAAGATGGAACAATCCATGCAAATAAAATGGGAACAGTAGAAATAATAGCAACACACACAATAACACATAAATCAACAACAATATTTGTACAGGTAGTACCAGTAGGAAAAGTAACAGTACCAAAATTAGAAATAGGAGCTACACATACAGCAGCATTAAAAACAGATGGAACTGTATGGACATGGGGAAGTAACTCATATGGACAATTAGGAACAGGAGACAATATAAATAAAGCAATGCCAGCAAAAGTAATGGATATAGAAAACGCAATAGATATATCAGTAGGAAGCTATAACACAGTAGTAGTAAAAGATGATGGAACAGTATGGAGCTTTGGATATAATGGATATGGTCAATTAGGAGATGGAACATCTTCAAGTAGAAATACACCAGTTCAAGTAATAAAACAAAACGGAAAACCACTAGAAAAAATAGTAAAAATATCAGCAGGAACAAACAAAACAATAGCATTAGATGAAAATGGACATGTATGGGTTTGGGGAAATACATACAAATCAACAGCAACAAAATTAACAACAATAAATAATGCTATAGACATCTCACCAAGCTATGTGGTAACACAAACAGGAAAAGTGTATACATTAGAAGGAGAAAAACTAGAAATAGATAATATCCTAAGAGTATCAGAAGGTACAAATCATGCACTATTCCTAACAAAAGAAGGAACAGGATATAGCATAGGAGCAAATTCAAATGGTCAATTAGGAGATGGAACAACAGTAAGCAAAAACTCACCTACAGTGATAAAAACAGAAAAAAGTAATCTAACAGACATCAAAGAACTAAAAGCAGGATCAGGAAGTTCAATGGCAATAATGAAAAATGGAGACACATATACATGGGGAAGCAACAACAACAATAAATTAGGAACAACTGCAACAAAAAACCAAATATATCCAACTAAATTAGAAAATGTAAACACATCTATTTCAGGAGATATTGGAACAGATAATGGAGGCATTATAGATACCCAAGGATTTGTATACATGTGGGGATTAGGAACATATGGAAACCTAGGAAACAGTTTATATAATACATCTGTAGAACCAGTATTAGTAGGAGCAGAAGAAGCGGGATTAGACGAATATGACATTATATTACACCTAGGAGAAACACATCAAATAACAGTAACAAACAAAACATTTAATGTATTAAAAGAAATACAAGAAACAGGAACAATAAACTACAACATTGGAAACAGCAATATAGCAAGTATTTCAAACACAGGACTTGTAACAGGACAAAAAGAAGGAAAAACTACAGCAATAGTAACAAAAGCTGATACAGGAGCAACAAGTATAGCAAATGTAACAGTATTACCAGAAGGTGTAGAAATAGAACCAATGGCATTAACATGTATGTCACACACAGTAGTATTAAAAGCAAATGGAACAGTATGGGCATATGGACTAAATTCAAGTTATGAATTAGGAAATGGAACATCAATAAGTAGTGATAGACCTATCCAAGTATCATTCCCAAGCAACATAAAAATAACACAAATAGCAGTAGGAAACACACATAACTTAGCATTAGACACAGAAGGTAATGTATGGGTATGGGGAGTAAATTCAAATAATGCATTAGGAACAAAACTAAAAACTATACCATCACGTTTAGGAATAAGTAATGTAAAGAAAATAGCAGCAAACAATGACCAAAGCATGATATTAACAAAAGACGGATATGTATATGTATGGGGACTAAACTCAAATGGGGAATTGGGAGTAGGAACATACAAAGAAGTAAAAACACCAACATTACTAAACTATGTAAATAACATATTAGACATATCAATAGGAAAAAATCACACAATGTTATTAACAACAAAAGGTAAAGTTCTAACAAGTGGTCTAAATAGTTATGGACAAACTGGAAAAACAGAAGGAAAAACAAATATCTTTACACAAATAGAAGTACCAGCAACAGTAGGAAAAATATCAGCAGGAGATAACCACAGTGTATTACTAACAACAAATGGAGAAGTATATACATTTGGATATAATGAAAATGGACAATTAGGATTAGGAACAAAAACAAATGTAACAATACCAACCAAAACAAATATGACAAACATCATGGAAATATCAGCAGGAAGAAACCACACAGTAGTATTAGGAGCAAATAGAGTATTATACTCTACAGGTTCAAACAGTAATGGACAACTAGGAATAGGAACAAAAGATGATAAATTGTTATTCACGGAAATAACAAAAGTACAAGACATGATGTCAATATCATCTGGAAATACATACAATGTAGCAATAAAATATGATGGAAATGTATATGGATGGGGAGACTACTATCATGGAACAGCATCAGTAAAAACAAAAACAAACAGCAGAGTACCAGTAAAAATAGGAAATGACTCATCATATGCAGAAGAGCCAGAAATAACTGTTAATGTAAATGGAGCAAAACAAATACAAATAACTCCAAAATACAGCTTTAATGTATTTAAAGAAGACAACGAAGAAGATAGCGATTTCCAATATGAATCACTAAATGAGGATATAGCGACAGTAGGAGAAAATGGTTTAGTAACAGGAGTAAAAGTAGGAACAACTTGGATAAAAGTAAAAGAAGTTGCAACAGGAAAAGAAAACATAGTAATAGTAAGAGTAATAGAATCAGATTCAAAATATGCTTCAAAAATAGCAGGAGGAGATGGATATGCAGCAGTATTAAAAGCAGATGGAAGTATATGGGGATTTGGATATAACTCAGATGGACAATTAGGAAATGACAAATTAGCACCAATAAATGTGCCAAGTCAAACAAACATACTAGCCACATACAAACAAATCGAAGCAGGAAAGAAATTCACAATAGCATTAAGAGAAGATGGAACAGTATGGGCATGGGGAGATAACACATATGGACAACTAGGCCAAGGAAATAGGGTATCAGCTAAAAAACCAGTACAAGTACAAAACCTAACAAATATAGTATCAGTTGCAGCAGGAGATAATCATGCAATAGCAATAGATAAATTAGGAAATGTATATACATGGGGATTAAACAGTAAGGGACAACTAGGAAATAGAACAACAGAAACAGTAAGTATACCAGAAAAAATAACAGGACTAGATAACCAAGTGGTTAAAGTAGCAGCAGGTGGAAATCTAAGTGCAATAATAGATTCAACAGGAGATGTATATGTATTTGGAGACAATAGCAAAGAACAAATCGAAGAATTTAAATATAATTATGATGAATTTGGACAAAAAATATTGCCAGCATTAAATACATATGTATCGCAACCGATAAAAGTACAAACAGTTGAAAATGCTGTAAAAGTACAATGTTTGCAAACTGGAATAGTAGTGTTAAAAACAGATGGAAGTGTAGAAAGAACAACAAAATATGCAAAACAAGCTAATGCCCAAAAAACAACAGTAATAAACTCAGGAATGGTAGACATATCAGGTAAAAACGAAAGTGTAGTATTACTAGATAAATATGGTGCAAGCTATACATATGGGGATAATAGCAAAGGCCAAGCTGGAATAGGCGGAACAAGTGCAAGTGTAATATTACAAAAAATACGAATAGCAGAAGAAAAAACATATTTGACAGTAGGAGCAGGCTATAAAGATAATTATGTAATAGATACAGAAGGATTTGTATATGGAGCAGGAGCAAATGAATATGGTCAATTAGGAAACAGCACTTATGATGAAAGTTATGACTTTACATTAGTAGGAGACAGAAATTTTGAAATTGTACCAGATGCAAGAACTATGAAACAACCAGAACAAGAAACAGTAAAAATAGTAGCTAATATATTCAATGTATTTAACCATAATGAAAGAGCACTAACAGATTATGATTGGAAATCAAGTAATACAGATGTAGTAACAGTAGATAATGGTGTATTAGCATCTCAAGACATGGGAACAGCTACAATAACAGCTACAGATAAAGCAACAGGAGTAAAAGCAACAGCACTAAGAGTAGTACAACCATTAGATGAGCAAAGAATACAAAGTATTACTGTAAATAATAAAGAGGCAAAAGTATCAGGTGAAAACAAATATGAAGTGTCTGTAGAAAAAAATCTAGATGGAACAGGAACTTTAAAAATAACAACAAAAGATTCAGCAGATGAAATAAGTATTGATGGAGGAACAACATATGTAATAGGAGGAACATTAACACAAGATATACCATTAGACACAAATCCAACAGTACAAAAAATTAAAGTAAAAGCAAGTAATGGAAAAACAGTAGACTACATATTAACAATAAACATATTGTCAAATGATGCAAGCTTAGAAAGTCTAACAATAGACAATGTACAAGCAACATCAATAAGTTCAACAGAATACGAAATAATTGTAAAAGATACTGTAACAAAGCCAGAGGTACATGCAGTAGCAAGTGATTCAAAAGCAACAGTAAGTATAGATGCAAGTATAGAAGAAACAAAAGAAACAACAAAGACAGTTGATATGACAACTGTTATAAAGAAAACAATACCAGTTCAAGTAACATCAGAAAATGGTGACAAAGTAACATATACATTAACAATATATAAAGAAGATGCACTAACACAATTAGAAACAATAACAGTAGATGGAAAAGAAGCAACAAAAATAGGAAATACATCATATAAAGCAACAATACCAGCAGATGCAGATTATAGCACAATAATGGCTAAAACTTTATATAGTAAAGCAAGAGCAGAAATAAATGAATTGGGAGAAGAAACACAAGTTACAACAAAAGTAGTAGCAACGACCCAAGAACAAACAATAGTAAAAATCTACGTAAGAGCAGGAGAAGGAGAAAACGAAAGAGAAAAAGAATACACATTAACATTAGACAAACAAGGAACAGAGTTAATACAAGGTATATTCTCACTAACAGTAAATGGACAAGAAATAGAGCCAATAGGAAATATATATAATGCATACATAAGTGAAAATGCTGAAACAGTAGCAGTAACTGCTATCACTATTAATGATAATGACTTAGTAAAAATTGGGGAAACAGAAGCTAAAGTTCATATATCAACAGAAGAATTAGAAATAGCAGAAGAAGAAACAACATATAGAATAACTGTAACTGATCCAGAAGACAGCACAAAAACAAAAGAATATATATTGAAAATAAGAAAACCATCAGCAGACAATTCACTATTATCAGTAACAGTAGGAAACGAAGAATTTTCTAAAGTAGCAACAAGAGAAGCAGGAACAAACAACTTTAAAGTAAATATCTCAGACAAATATAGTGAAGTAGATGTAATAGGAACAGTAGGTTATGACCAAGCAAAAGTAAGTGTAAATGGAGAAAAATACGAAACTAAGATATCCACAAGATTGGTAGAAATTGGGAAAAATGAACCAACAAAAGTAGAAATTTTAGTAAAAGCACTAAATGGAGAAGTAGCAACATACACACTAGAAATTTACACAGAAAATAGTAATACAAATTTAAAGAAAGTAACTGTAGATGGAAAAGAAGCAACAATAAGTAGTGTATCAGAAGACACATATGAATATACTTTAGACAAAAAAGCAGACAAAATAACAATAGGAGCAATAGCAGAAGAACTAACAACAAAAGTAGGAATAAACACAAATGAACAAGAATTAGGAGCAACCTACAGAGAAATAAAAATGGAAGGAAGAACATTAACAGTAAATATACCAGTAACAGCAGAAGATGGAACAACAAAAGTATATAAACTAATAATAAATGCACTTCCAGACAATGTAAACTTATTAAATGTAAAAGTCAATGGAAAAGCAGCAAATGCAGTACCTGTAAACAAATATGAAACACGAGTAAACAAAAATGACACATTATTTGAACTATATGTAATACCAGAAGACGAAAAAGCAAAAGTCCAAATAGAAAACAATATAGAAGTTACAGGAACAGCCAGTGCAACAATAGCAAAAGACACAGAAGAAGTACAAGTAAAAATAAAAGTAACAGCACAAGACGGAACAACACAAGAATACACACTAATAGTTACAAATCAATCAGATGATTGCAAATTAGCAATTTTAAAAGTAGATGGAGAAACACTTGAAACAGATGCAGATGGAAAATATCATATAACAAAGAAATACTTAACATCATCTGTAAATATAGACGCAATAGCAAATAATAGTTATGCAACAGTAAGTATAAATGGAACAACACCAACACAAGAAGAACAAAAAGCAAGTGTTACAACATTAGACTTAGAAAACACAATCACAATAACAATAAAAGCAGAAGATGGAACAAGTAAAGATTACACATTAATAGTAGACAAACTACCAAATGAAACTGGAGCAACAATAACAATCAACTATGAAGAAAATGGAGAAACAAAAGAAAAAGTAATAGAATTAGACAGGAATAACAAAGGAACAATAAGAATAGGAAATCAAGAAAGTGTAAATCTAAAAGTAGTTGCAAAAGACGAATTAGCCCAAATCTCAATAGATGGAAGTATAGCAGAACCAAAAGAATCAACAAAAGAAATAATAACAACAGAAGAAACAACAAGTGTACCAGTACAAGTAACAGGACAAGATGGAACAATAGGAAACTATGAAATAACAATAATAAGAGCATCAAATAATGCAGAACTAAAATCAATAGATGTAAAAGGAATAGAAAATGGGGATATTCTAAAAACATCTGACAACACATATCTAGTAAAAGTACCAGACACAATGGAAAATGTTGATATAACAGCAATAGCAGAAAGCAGCTATGCAACCGTAAAAATAGCAGATGGAGACTATTCAGAAAACAACACACAAAATGCAACAATAACAATGGATGAAGGAACAAAAGAAATAACAATAACTATAAAAGCAGAAAACGGAGAAACAAAAGAATATAAAGTAACAATACAAAAAGTAACAGACTTAGGATTAGAAAGTGTAAAAATAGATGACAATGAATGTACAATAAAAAACGGAAGTTACGAAATATTTATAGATAGAAATGTAACACAATCAGCACTAAAAGTAAAACCAAAAAATCCAAAAGCATTAATATCAATAAAACAAGGAGTAGAAGGAACTTATGGAGAAGAAAAAACAGCAGAAGAACACATAGAACAAATACAAATAACAGGAGAAGAAACAACAGTAATAATCCAAGCAAAAGATCCAAATGACCCAACAAGAATAAAAGAATATTCTGTAACAATCAAATACAAATCAAATAATGCAGACTTAGAACTAATCCAAGTTGATGGAAAAGACGCAATAGAAACAGAAGAAGGATATTATGCAGTAACAACAGAAACCGCTACAACAGCAAGAATATATGTAAAAGCAACAAACGAATATGCCAAAGTAACAATAGGAGACAATGAAGCTGAACAAGGAGAGAGTATAAAAACAATTACATTAAGTCAGGAAAAGAAAACAACAATCCAAGTAACAATAAAATCACAAGATGAGAGTGTAACAAAAACATTTAATGTAATAATAGAAAGAAAGTCAGATGACACAAGTTGTATAATAAACATAAATAATGAAATAGCAGATGAAATAAACAAAGAGACAAACACATACACAAAATACATTGAAAGAAATGATACACAAGCAACAATCCAAGTAACAGCGAATAATGATGAAGCAACAGTAGAAATGGCAGGAGATACACAAACAAAAACATTAACACAAACTGTAGACATATCAAGTGAAATAACAGAAATTACAGCTATTGTAACAGCTGAAAATGGGGAAAAAGCCGTATACAATATCAGAATTGTTAAAAAATCAGCAGATACTACATTAAAAACAGTAAAAGTAAATAATCGAGTAATATCTGAAATTGATGGAAGATATGTAGCAACAGTATATGATAATGGATTAGATACACAAGAGGCATTGGTAGAAGTAATAGCAACAGAATCACACGCAAAGATACAAATAGGAGATGGAACTGCATGGCAACAAACTCCAGCAACATCAACTGAAATCTTTAGAGACGGAAATAGAAAAATAACATTAAATATTAATGTACAAGCACAAGATGAACAAACAGAAAGTATAACAAAAGAATTAGAAATAAACTTGATATCAGATGATGTAAGTATAAAAGTTGTAAAAAACGGTGAAAATGTTGTGACAAACTATAATGCCGAAACACACACATATAAAGAATATCTATCAAGAGATATAGAACAAGTGAGTCTATCAATAGAAGCAAATAATATGTATACAACAATAACATCAGGAGAGACAACAGGAACACCAATCATATCAATAAACAACATATCTGTAAAAGACCAAGAGGAAGTATATATAACATTTGCAGCAATTGCAGAATCAGGAAGAACGCAAGAATATACAATACAATTATTAAGAAAATCAAGTAATGCAGATGCAGAACATATCTACGTAGATGGACAGGAAATCACAGATAGATTTGCAGATAAAGACTCAGTACCAACATGCATAGTATCAATTGGAAAAACAAAAGATTCAAGTACAATAAGAGTTGTTCCAGAAAATGAATTTGCAAGTATAAAAATAGGGGATACAGAAGAAACAATAGGAGAAACGTCACAAAGAATACCACTAGATTTATCAAATGGAACAATAACAGTACCATTAGTAATAACATCACAAGATGGAACAGTGACAAAAACATATAATATAATGTTTGTACGTTTATCAAATGATACAAAAATACAATGGTTAGAAGTAAATAATAAGCACATAATTGAAGATGAAAGTGGAAACTATGAAGTAACTGTAAAATCATCAGAAGAAATAGCAAAAGTAAAAATAGTATTATCAAATATTTTAGCAAAAGTAACAATGGGAGGAGAAGAAAAACAAGGACAATTAGAAGAAAACGTAATCCTACCAAATGGAGACATAGTAAAAACAATAACAGTAACAGCAATAGACGGAACTATAAGAACTAGTACATTAACAATCCATAAAGCACAACCTAATTTAGGATTAGAAAAAGTATATTTAGATGGAAGATTAGCGACTAAGGTAGATGATAAGACATTTGAAATTGGTGTTGAGAAAGGAACAACACAGGCTCAAATAAAAGCAATAGCAAGTAATCCAGATGAATATGTAAGCATAAAAGGAAACACAGGTGTCCAAGGAGAAAATATATATACAAATTGCTCACTAGCAGACAAAGAAATACCAATAAAAGTAACCGCAATGTTTGATGGAGAAATAGACCAAGAAAAAGATTATGTTTTAAAAATAAAAGAAATAGAAGAACCAGATATATTGGAAGATTTGAAAGTGAAAATTAAAGTAGACGATGAAGAAGTTACTCAAGGAGAAGATGGAATGTATTTAGTAGAAGTAGATAATAGCCAAGATAACAGCTCATTATGGGCAGAAGTAACAACAGAAACATCACAAGTAAAAATAAAAGATACAAATGGAGAGACATCATATGATTCACCATCAAATCAGAAAAATATAAGTTTAAAAGAAAACATAACAGATGTTACTGTAACAGTAAAAAATGGAGCAGGGGAAGAAAAAGAATACATAGTAAGAATACAAAAGAGACAACCTGCAATAACTGGAAAAGTAATAACACAAGCATCAGATCAAGCAAATCAAACAGCAACAATAAAGGTATATAAAACATCAGACACGAGAAACGAAAATGATGCAGATAATCCAAGAGAGTTAATCAAAAAAATTGAGATAAAACTAGATGGAAGTTATACTTTAGACTTAAAACCAGATGAATATGACATAGTAGTAACAAAAACATCATACTTAGAATATAGATTGACAAATGTATTGGTAAAAGATGGAGAAACGATTGCTATAAATGATATCTATATCTATGCAGGAGATCTAGACGAAAATGGGGAAATAGAAATAGAAGATTTAACAAACATTATAGAAAACTATGGAGAAATAACACAAGATAACAAAGATGAAAAAGGAAAATATGACTTAAATGAAGATGGCATAGTAAACAAACTAGACAGAAACATCTTAAAAGAAAATTATGGAAAAACAAAAACAACAGAACAATGGGTAGATCCAAATCCATCGACAACAGCAAATTCAATAGTAACACACTCAACAGAATCAACATTAAGCTCAGAAGTTAAGTCTAAGGCAGTAGTGGAAGAAAATAAGGGTACAACAGGACAATCACAAATCTTTGTAAAACCATTAAAAGGAAAATATACAATAACATCTGCATATGGAACAAGAACACATCCAACAACAGGAGAAGTAAAAAAACACACAGGAATAGATATAGCAGGAACACATCATGCAGAAGTATTGTCAATAGCAGATGGAGAAGTAACTTATGCAGGAGTACAAAAAGGATTTGGTAATAGTGTAGAAATTAAACATGTTGTGAATGGGAAAACAATATATAGTTTCTATGCACACTTATCAAAAATAGATGTACAAAAAGGTCAAAAGGTAAAACAAGGAGAAACAATAGGATTAGAAGGAGGAGACCCTAAGACAGATCAGAATGTAGGAAATTCAACAGGACATCATCTACACTTTGAGATAAGAAAAGCAAGTGGATATGGAAATGACATAGATCCAACAAAATACATATAGATGTTTTTGGAAACTGATAAAAAATATCCGAAGCAATTATTCAAGGACAGAGCAAAAATATGCTCTGTCCTTATATTAATTTGATAGATATGAAGTGAATCAAAAAAGAATAAAATTAATTCTATCAAAAATATTTTTATCAGTAAATTAAATTTTATACAAACCATAAATTAAATTATTCTTGAAAAGTATAGCAAAATATAGTAAAATAGGTAATATTAATTATAAATATTACCTATTTTTGTGGAGAAGAAAAAGTATGAAGAATAAAGTATTAAAAACAATAAAAAAATACAATTTAATAGAAAATGGAGATAAACTAGTATTAGGAGTATCTGGTGGACCAGATTCCATAGCTATGCTTAATATTTTAAATGATTTAAGAATAGAAAAAGATATAGAATTAGATTTTAATATAGTAGTTGCACATATAAATCATATGATTAGAGATGAAGCAATTGAAGATGAAAATTTTGTTAAAAAATTTTGTGAAGAAAAAGGCATTGAATTTTATTCAAAAAGTATAGATGTAAAAAAACTTGCTAATACTAATAAAATAAGTACAGAAGAAGCTGGAAGAAATGCAAGATATGATTTTTTTGATGAAATCCTAGATTATACTAATTCAAATAAAATAGCTATTGCTCATAATAAAAATGATAAAGCTGAAACAATAATCATGAATTTTATGAGAGGTAGTGGAATTACAGGATTAAAGGGTATAGAACCAAAAAGAAAAAAATATATAAGACCATTAATTGAGTGTGAACGTACAGAGATTGAAAATTATTGTAAAGAAAAAAATTTAGATCCTAGAATTGATAAAACAAATTTTGAAAATGAATATACAAGAAATAAAATCAGGAATGTATTAATTCCGTATATAAAAAAGGAGTTTAACCCTAATATAATAAATACATTAAATAGACTATCTGAATTAGTAGGGGAAGAAGAGGAATATATTGAAAAACAAGTAGAAAGAAATTTTGAGAATTTAAAATTAGTAGAAACTAAGAAAGAAATTGTTTTAGATTTAAAAAAATTTAATAAATTAGAAAAAGTAATAAAATCTAGGCTTGTGTTATATACTATAATGAGTATTTTTGGTACTACAAAGGGAATTGAAAAAGTACATGTGGATGATATTATAAAACTTTGTGATAATAATATTGGAAACAAATATTTAACTCCAAATAAAAATATAAAAGTATTTGTAAAAGATCATAAAATTTATTTTTTAGACCAAAGATAAGTAGCCGTAACAAAACTTATGCAGGTAGCTTGGTTGTAATAAAAAAGTCATAAAAAAATAGTTTACAAACCCAATTTTATGTGTTATAAAAAACAAAGGAATTAACCAGAATGAAAAAATTCTTGTTTATAGTAGATTAGAAAGGTATTCAATAGGACAAAGGAGGAATAATTTTGAAAAACGGAATTAAAACATTAGCAATGTGGCTAATTATAGGAATTATATTTATAGTGGTATTATCATCTATTGTAGAAAATAGTGATTCAAAATTGAAATATTCAGATTTAATTGCAGATATTAATAGTGGTAAAGTTGAGTCAATTCAAGTTGAATCAGATGGAAAAAAAGCCATTGTGCAATTAAAAGATGAGAAAATCAGAAAAGAAGTTAATATACCAGACATGCAGAGCTTTATGGCATATACAGAGGACTTTTTAAAAGAAGGAGCATTTACTTTAGAGGAAAAATCAGAATCAATATTTATTACAATACTTAGCTTATTAACACCATTTGGATTGTTAATTATATTTTTTATTTTCTGGTTCTTCATGATGGGTGGAGCAAACAACGGAAATCCAGGAAGTAAAACAATGTCTTTTGGAAAAAATAGAGCAAGAATGATGACACCAGCAGAAAAAAATAAAATTACATTTGAAGATGTAGCAGGTGTTGATGAAGAAAAAGAAGAATTAGAAGAAATTGTACAATTTTTGAAAAATCCAAAGAAATTTACAGACATGGGAGCAAGGATTCCAAAAGGAGTATTACTTGTTGGTCAACCAGGAACAGGTAAAACATTGCTTGCAAAAGCAGTAGCAGGAGAAGCAGGAGTTCCATTCTTTATTATAAGTGGTTCTGATTTTGTAGAGATGTTTGTTGGTGTTGGTGCTTCAAGAGTAAGAGATTTATTTGATCAAGCTAAGAAAAATGCACCATGTATAATATTTATTGATGAAATAGATGCTGTTGGACGTCAAAGAGGAGCTGGACTTGGTGGAGGTCATGACGAAAGAGAGCAAACATTGAATCAATTATTAGTTGAAATGGATGGATTTACAGAAAATGAAGGTGTTATTGTATTAGCAGCAACAAATAGACCAGATGTATTAGATAAAGCGCTTCTAAGAGCAGGAAGATTTGATAGACAAATTGTAGTAGGATTACCAGATGTAAAAGCAAGAGAACAGATATTAGAAGTACATTCAAGAAGAAAAAGATTATCAGATGATGTTGATTTAAAAGTTATTGCAAAAAATACTTCAGGATTTGCTGGAGCAGATTTAGAAAATGTATTAAACGAAGCAGCATTATTGGCAGCAAGAAAAAATTTAAATGAAATAGGAATGAAAGAAATTGAAGATGCTATGGTAAAAGTTACTATGGGACCTGAAAAGAAGACAAAAGTAAGAAGTGAAAAAGAAAATAGACTTGTTGCTTACCATGAAGCTGGTCATGCAGTTGTAAGTCATTATCTAGAGACACAAGACCCAGTACATCAAATATCAATTGTACCAAGAGGTATGGCTGGAGGATATACAATGTATCGTCCAACAGAAGATAAATCATTTATGTCAAAAACAGAAATGGAAGAAAATATTGTTTCACTACTTGGTGGTAGAGTTGCAGAAGCATTAATTTTAAATGATATTTCAACAGGAGCAAGTAATGATATTGAGAGAGCAACAGGAATTGCTAGAAGTATGGTAACAAAATATGGAATGAGTGATAGAATAGGAGCTTTAATGCTAGGTTCTAATCAAGAACAAGTATTTTTAGGTAGAGATATTGCTCAAGGTAGAGAGTATTCAGAAGAAACAGCAGCTATTATAGATGAGGAAACAAAAAGAATAGTAGATACAGGATATAATAGAGCAAAACAAATATTATCTGATAATATAGATAAGTTGCATCAAGTTGCTGGTATTCTTTTAGAAAAAGAAAAAATTGAAGCAGATGAATTTGAAGCGATTTTTGGAAAAGAATAATTGTAAAGAATTTGTATAATACAAAAAATAAAAAATGAAAGTAGCAATTTTATATTGCTATTTTCATTTTTTTAGTATAAAATATGAATAATAATAAAGGAAAGGTACATTAAATAGGTAAGCTAATGAAAAATTATTATGAAATATTAGAAGTAAATCCTAGGGCATCAGAAGAAGTAATAAAAAAAGCTCATCAAGTATTAATAAAAAAGTATCATCCAGATTTATATGTAGGAGTAGAAAGAGAAAAGGCAGAAGAAAAGATAAGAAATATAAATGAAGCATATAAAATACTTTCTGATGGCTTTTTAAGAGAACAATATGATAAAGAATTACAAAAAGAGGAAGATATATATAATCAAAGGGTTTATAAACAAAAAGAAAAAAATACAAATTATAAAGCTGATACTAAAAAGAAAAATAGAAAAGAAGATTATGCTCAAGAACAAATGCCCACACATAATGTAGGAACTTTTATGAGTTTAGTTGATTTAGTTTCAGTTACTTTTAAGAATATGCCTAAAAGAGAAAAAAGAAAATTACAAAAAGAGGATTTTATTGCAGGTGGATTAACTATACTAATTGTAGGAATATTAATTGTTGTATTATGGTTTATTCCAGCAACAAATGGTTTTGTGAAAAGTTTATTACCTTTCTTAAACTAGTTATTAGAAAGAAGATGATATAATATGCATTATGCTGATATAAAGAAAGCTGATATTGCAAATGGCTTAGGTGTTAGAGTTTCAGTTTTTGTAAGTGGATGTACACATCATTGTAAAAATTGTTTTAATAGTGAAGCATGGGATTTTAATTATGGAAATGAATTTACAGAAAATGAAATTAATAGAGTTATAAAAGAATTAGATCATTCTTATGTTTCAGGTTTATCAGTATTAGGAGGAGAACCACTAGAACATGTAAATCAACAAGGATTATTACCACTTTTAAAGAGAGTAAAAGAAAAATTCCCGGACAAAAACATTTGGTGTTATTCAGGTTATACCTTTGAAACAGATATTATGGGAAAAATGTATAATAATTGGAAAGAAACACCAGAAATTCTATCATATATAGATGTTTTAGTAGATGGAAAATTCGAAGAAGACAAAAAGGATATAAAGTTAAGGTTCAGAGGATCTAGTAATCAAAGGATTATAGATGTTAAGAAATCATTAAAAGAAAATAAAGCTGTATTATTTGAATTTTAACTATTGACAAGTTATGCCAATTTAGGTTATAATGGATATCGTTATAAGGGTTATCCCACATACAGTTTCGTATGGGCCGGAAGGAGGGGAATATAAATGTCAGAGATAAAAGTTAATAATGGTAATATAGAAGATGCTTTAAAAAGATTTAAAAGACAATGTGCAAGAAATGGAGTTTTACAAGAAGTTCGTAAAAGAGAGCATTATGAAAAACCTAGTGTAAGGAGAAAGAAAAAATCAGAAGCAGCTAGAAAAAGAAAATTTAATTAGAAAATTAGGGATTGGAAGTATAATGGGGTATTATAAATATACACTTTTTAACTTCCAATTTTTGTTTTAAAAAATATATTATTATTTAAAAGAATTATAAATTTAAAAAATGTGTATAATAAAATAAAGAAGGAGGAATTTAGATGAAATATAAAGAAAATGAATTAAAGCAGGGAATTAAAATTCATACTATAAATACTAATAAATTTAAAACAAATTTGTTAGCAGTTTTTTTAACAACAGAATTAAATAGGAAAACAGTTACAAAAAATGCATTAATCTCAATGCTTTTAAGAAGAGGTAGTAAAAATATGCCAACTCAAGAAGAAATTAGCAAGCAAATGGAAGAAATGTATGGAGCAAGCTTTGATTGCGGATTGGATAAAACAGGAGATAATCAAGTTTTAAAATTTTATATAGAAGTAATTAATGATGATTTTTTACCACAAAATAATGATGAAATGTTAAAAAAAGCTATACAAAAATTACTTGAAATTGTATTTGATCCTTATAAAGAAGGTGAAGGATTTAAGAAGGAATATATAGAACAAGAAAAAGAAAATTTAAAACAAAAAATAGTTGGAAAAATAGATAATAAAGCCAGATATGCAATTGACAGATGTATTGAAGAAATGTATGGAGAAAAAGCATTTGGGTTATATAAATTTGGATATGTAGAGGACTTAAATAATATAGATGAAAAAGAACTATACTTATATTATAAAAACTTAATTAATTCTTGTAAAATAGACATATTTGTGTCAGGAAATATAAAAGAAAATACAGATACATTGATAGAAAATAATGAAAATATAAAAAAATTAGAAGGAAGAAAGCCAAATTATAATATTCCTAAAATAGATAACAATGAAATTAAAGAAAAAGAAAATATTGTTACAGAATCTATGGAAGTAACACAAGGAAAACTTATATTAGGATTAGATGTTAACATCGATAATGAAGAATTAAAATATGATACAGTTATATATAACAGTATATTAGGAGGAACAGCAAATTCTAAAATGTTTCAAAATGTAAGAGAAAAGGCACATTTAGCTTATGTGGCGAGTTCAAGCTATTTACGTCATAAAAACATTATATTTGTAAATTGTGGAATTGAAATTTCAAATTATCAAAAAGCATTAGATTTAATAAAACAACAAATTGAAGATATGAAACAAGGTGATTTTACAGAAGAAGATATTGCAAATGCTAAGAAAGGAATTCTAGCAACTATTAAGACGATAGATGATGAACAAGATACTCAAATTAGTTATTATTTTGGTCAAGAATTAACAAACACAAGAGTTTCTACAGAAGAATATATTAAAAAAATTGAGAAAATCCAAAAAGAAGATGTTATAAATATAGCAAGAAAAGTAAGTATTAATACAATATATTTCTTAAAGGATTAGATTATAATGAGTCAATAAATAGAAAGGAGATAAAGATGCAAGTAATTGAAAATTTAAAGGTTAAGGAAAAACTTTATATAGAAAAATTAGAAAATGGATTGACTGTTATGGTTATTCCTAAACCAGGAATTCAAAAAAAATATATGATTTGGGGAACTAATTATGGTTCGAATGATAGTGAATTTATTGTTCCAGGAGAAGAGGAAAAAACTAAAGTGCCAAATGGAGTAGCACATTTTTTAGAACATAAATTATTTGAACAAGAAAATGGAACAAATAGTTTAGATGTATTAACTGCATTAGGAGTAAATGCAAATGCTTATACAACTAACGATCATACTGCCTATTTGTTTGAAAGTACGGATAATTTTTATCCTGCAATGGATGAATTAATGGATTATGTGCAGCATCCATATTTTACAGATGAAAATGTTGAGAAAGAAAAGGGAATTATTGGACAAGAGATTATGATGTATGATGATTATCCAGATTGGAGAGTATATTTAAATGCGATGCAAGCAATGTATCATAATAATCCAATAAAAATAGATATTACAGGAACGATAGAAACAATTGGAAAAATAAACAAGGAAATTTTATATAAATGTTATAAAACTTTTTATAATCCATCTAATATGGTTTTAGTTATATCAGGTGATTTTGAACCAGAGAAAATAATAGGTGAAGTAAAAAAACGTCTTATAGAGAATCAGAATCAAGGAGAAATTAAAAGAATTTATCCAGAGGAACCAGAGACAATAGTCCAAGAGCTTATTGAACAAAGATTAGAAGTAAGCCAACCGCTTTATACAATAGGAATTAAAGACATGATTAATAAAAAATCTATGGAAAATTCAAAAGAAATAGTAAAAAAACATATTTCTATAGAAATTTTGTTAAACCTTTTAATTGGAAAAAGTTCAGAATTATACAAAAAATTATATAATAAAGGGATAATACATGGACAGCCAAGTTTAGATTATGAATTTGGAAAAACCTATGCACATGTTTTGATAACAGGTCAATCGAAGGAACCAGAAACTTTATATAATGAATTTAAAGAAAAAGTAAAAGAAATGAAGAAAAAAGGAATATCTAAGGGAGATTTTCAACGAATAAAGAAAATGATTTATGGAGGATATGTAAAAGAATACAATGATGTACAGGACATAGCAAGAATGTTCTTAGCAGACTATTTTAAAGGAATTAATTCTTTTGATTATATAGAGGAAATAGAAGGGATAAATGTAGAATATTTAAATCAAGTGTTAAATGATGTATTTAAAGAGGAAAAAATGGTACTTTCTATTGTAAAAAGTTAAAAAATAACAAAAATTTAAGTTTGTGAAAAATGTAATAAAAACGGTGTTGGTTAAGAAAATAAAACAATACCGTTTTTTAATAAAATATCGTGTCGAAAAAAGAAATAAAATGTCATACGAAAGTTCCCAGAATGCCTTGAAAATACTTGACTTGAGAAAAATAATGTGTTAATTTATAGATATACGAAAGATAATCAAATAAAAAGGAGAGATTAGTATGTTAAATGATGAAATTTGTAAATTGAGGGATAAATTAAATAATAGTATTGAACAAGGCGATGATTATAATATTACATATAAATTAAGCATAGAATTAGATGAATTGATAGCAAAATACTATGATGAATTAAAAAATGCTAAAAAAAAACTAATATGGACAACTACGTAGAAAAATAGTCTCTTAAATGAATTAAGAGGCTATTTTTGTTATCTAGTTGTAAGTTTGGTAAGAAATAATTATGATGTTGATGCTCTGGCTCCAACTATAATACTTAAATTTTATTTAATGTCTTTTCATTTCATTCAAAAAGAAAAT
>ENA-OOPV01000038-OOPV01000038.1-human-gut-metagenome-genome-assembly--contig:-NODE-38-length-27033-cov-1.682593_pt1 | contig 27033 bp, 15 predicted proteins | sample MGYA00241081_ERZ501147 | MGnify/ENA primary metagenome ERZ501147 (study PRJEB25962, sample SAMEA2042435) | human gut metagenome | biome: human gut; feature: human-associated habitat; material: faeces...
GGAGCTACTCGTACTCTTAGTCTTAATTCTTATACTTATTATTTTCCTGAAAAGTGTAAGAACTATAAAGAAGATACTGGTGAGATATTTCCGTCAGAAGGTTATGATTTAAGATTAAAGAACGGAGAATTGTTAGAAGTATGGCATGTTAATTGGAGAGGATATGCGCAAGTTAAGATACTAAAGTATATTAACGAAGTAGGTTTAGTTGATGAAATGATTGTTCCTGATGACTTTGAATTTAATCCTGAACTAGGTCATATTGAAATATCTGTTGTATATAAACCGCAGATATATGAAGGTTATCGTATTGGAGGACAACGTTTCGGTATATATCCAGGTGGTGCTAAACCTATTCCTTTCCAAATAGACGATGATGCTAGATTGCAATATTGTGGACTTCAAGAAGTTCTTCCTCAAATGGGAAAGTTCTCCATTGTAGAGATACTTACTCCTTTCCAAATACTAATCAATATATTCTCTTATCATAGAGAAATGATGATAGCTAAAAATAAGATGTTTATTCTTGTTGCAGCTAAGTCTCTATTTGGAGAAGATGCGGAAGAAGCTATATATAATATAGCTGCTGAAGGTATATTTCCATACGATGATGCAGAAGATATTAATAGCACTAAAGCGCAATCTATTAAAATGCTCGATGCTAATATCTCTGGTTATATTACTGAAATATCTAATCTTATTGAATCTATTAAAGCCAGTGCACGTGAAATGGTAGATATGACACCACAACGTTATGGACAAATAGCTACTAGTGCTAGTAAAGGTACTACGGAAGAAGCAATTATTCGTGGTTCAATGGGAACTGTTATTATCAATTATATGTTTGATAAGTTCCGTGAAGATGAATATATCGTAGACTTAAATAATTCTAAGCTAGCTTGGATTGACGGGTTAGATACTTCCTATTATGACAAGTCAGATAGAAAGCAATATATTTCTCTTAATGTAGAGAATCATACTCTTGGACAGTATGTAGTTAAAGCTAAGAACTCTGATAGAGAAACAGAGAAGTTCGAGCAACTCAAAGAGTGGGCTTTTAATGCTAGTCAGAATGGAGATTTAATGTCAGCTGTTGCAGCTATTACTTCAGGGAATATATCTAGTCTTAAACTAGCTATTAATCGTTATCAAGAAATTCGTCAGAAAAATGAAGAATCTCTTCGTCAACTAGACCAACAGTTAGAAGATGCTAAGAATAAAGCTGCTCTTGAACAGATAGCTGCAAAAGGCGAACAAGATGCTAGACTTGCCGAAATCAAAGGTTATTATGACCTTCTTGCTAAAGGAATGGATACAGAAGCTGCAATGGCTGCTCTAGCTAATCAACCTGCACAAACTGTACCACAAGATAACTCTGCCGAACTATCTTTAAAACAAGCTGAACTAAATGAGAAGAAACGAGCTAAAGACTTGGATATGATTAATGCTGCATTAGATAGAGATAATCAACTAAAGATAGCTAAAGAGAATAAGAACAAATATGATAAACCAAAGTCTAGTAGTAGTTCTAGTAAGAAGTGAACACTAAGTTATAATTAGCTATATACCTTTCTCTATGATTCAGACGTGCCCTACGGATGCCTCCGTAGGGGTTTTCGTACCCGTAAGATTGACGTAGACCGCATTTTTTTGACTTCTATTGAATTTTCCCCCTTAAAGAGATAACTGTATTAGAAAGCATTAAAATGCCGTAGCAAGCCTTAAAATGGCTTATTCTTTTGCCCTATGTTGAACGTTCGTTTTAGCCGATACTATTCAACTCTTATATTACTTAAATTCAAATACGGGCTTTTCTAAACCTAATAGTAAGGTATTCAAACTAGCAAGAGTTGTGTTTCTCATATTATTAAACTACATTTGACTTGCAAGTAATAATTAAAACATATTTATTATGCCAACTTTTAATAATAATGATTCTCTCGATTTAAGTACTACCAAAATAGATGATATATCTACTGTTGGTGGTGCAGGTCAAGGTGCTGGCTCTGGTAATAACGGTAATACTACCGGACAGGGACAACAAGGTGCTGGACAACAAGGTCAACAAGGTAATGGTAATGGTAATGGTAATGGTAATCCTGATACTGATACTAATATTGATACTGATAACGGTAATGGTAATACTGGAAATCAAGGTCAGCAAGGTCAGCAAGGTCAAGGGGATAATCAGCAACAAACCTCTTCTATGGGGGAAGTTCAGTTATCAGAAGGTGACACTGTTAATGTAGATGGTGTAGATTATACTATTGATGCCGAAGGTAATGCTATTGCTGCTGACGGAACTGTATTCCGTACCGCTACTGAACTTGCTGAACTTATCGCTCAAAATGGTTCTGAACCAAGTGTTCTTAACCAATTACAAACTCGTTTCGGTTCTGACTTTAAAGATGAAAACGGTAATCCTATCGTATTCGATGATAATGAAGAAGGTATTGCTGCTTATGTTGAAACAGTAGTTCAGAGCAGAGTTAAAGAAGCTCAAACTGCTGCTATTAATAACTTATTTGAAACTTATCCTCAAGTAGAACAAGTTATTAATCATCTTAAACTTAATGGTACTCTTGATGACTTCGTAGAAATACCTGATAGAAGTCAGATTACTGTTAGTAAAGATAACGAAGAACAACAAGCTACTTTTATTCGTGAAGAATGGAAACTTAGTGGTAAGAAAGGAGACGTAAACAAATTTATTGACTATTGTAAGAACGCTGGTATTCTTTATGATACTGCCGTTGAATCTAAAGAAGCTGTTGATAGCATATATGAATCTCGACTTGCTGAACAGAAAGCACAAGTAGAAGCTAAAGAAGCTGCTGCCGAAGAAAAAGCATATTGGGATAATGTAGAAAAGACTATTAGCAAAGGCGAACTATTAGGTTATAGTATTCCTGAACAAATCCAATGTAACAAAGATGGAAAGAAAGTAATGCTTAGTCGCAGAGACTTCTTGAAGTATGTGTCTACTCCTGTTGATAGTGAAGGTAATACAGCCTATATGTTAGACGAAGCTAAAGTTGATTCTGATGCTCGTATGCAGGATGATTTACTTAAAGCATTTTTAAGGTTTACTGGTGGCGATTATGCTAGTCTTGTTGGTATGGCTGTTAATAAACAAAAAGTTCTATCTATTAGAACTGCCGCAGCGCAAACTACTGGTAAAAGGACTGTTATTATCAATAGTAAAGGTAATAATTCTAAGACAGTTGATAATGACCAACTAGTCTTGAACTAACTAAATTAAAACTAATATGTACAGATTAAGAGAAGTCGAAAGAGGTAGATATGATGACAGAGGTTATTCTAATGAACAATCTCTTGCTGCCTTAATGATTCAAAAACCGGAGGAAATCAACAACTTCCTGACTTACACTTATGGTATGGAAGATGACCGATTCCCGCTAACTTTCCTTACTGAAGGACAAGGTGCTGCTGGTGTTCGTGACATTACTACTGTTGAGTGGACTTGGAAGACAATGGGTCGTCAGAGATTTAATGATTACATTGTTTGGGCTGACACTGGTGATACTACTCCTGGTATTGGTGGTAAACCTATTAAAGTCGAGTTTGCTACTGGTCTTATTATTGAACAGTATGGTTTGCTTGCTCCTGATGGTAAGACAACTGTTCGTGTAATGCGTGACCACGGTGCAGGTAATCATGGTGGACATCTGTATTCTTTGCAGCTAAAGAATCCAGATAAGAGTGCTTATGTCGACCCAGCTAACTTTGAGAAAGGTAAATACTGGTGTATGTTAGCTCCGTCTATTCCTGAATCTTATTCTAAGGGTAACAAGACTAATGTTATGGGTCCTGGTGTTATGAAATCCCAGTTAGGATTCAAACGTTATAGCAAGGAAATTGCAGGTAACATTAGTAATGTTATTGTTAGTTATGCTTTCAAGACAAAAGGCGGTGGTACTGATACTCGTTGGATTAATGAAGAAATGCGTCAGTTTGATGTTCAGATGCGTATCTCTAATGAGATTGACTTATGGACATCTCGTTACAATCGTACTGTTAATGGTACTATTGATATGAAGGATTGGGATAATGACCAACCTATTCCTGAAACTGCCGGAATGTTTGAAATCCTAGAAGAATCAAACTACGATACTTATGGTGAATACTTGCCTCTTAGCAAGTTAAAAAGAACTATTGGTGATGTAGTTGATAAAGATACCGATACTGGTTCTATGGAGATTACTCTGTATGCAGGTAAAGGTGGTATCGAAGATTTCGATATGGCTATTCGTGAAGATGTTAAGTCAGAAGGATTCATTACTCCACTTGGAGAAAAGATGATTGGTGAAGAAGGTGGTGGTCTTACTTATGGTAAATACTTCCGTAAATATAAGACTATTGACGGACATACAGTTACTTGTGTTCATCTTCCATTCTTGGATAAATCACCTATTGCTGAAACAGCAAAAGCTAATGGTCTTATTCATCCTCGTACTGGCTTGCCTATGACATCTCACAAACTGATGTTCATTGACAATTCTGTATATAACGGAAATCGTAATGTTCGTATGGTACGTATGAAAGGTCAGTCTTATCTTGTTGGTGTATTGAAAGGTCTTACTCCTATTCCACCGTCTTGGGGTTCTGTTCCTAGCAATTCTATATCTACGGATATTGATAAATCTCAATATGAAGTTAAGATGTCTCGTGGTCTGCAAGTTGACAGACAAGAGAAGATGTTCATGTTGGAGTGTGTACTCTAAAGTTAAACAATTAAACTAAATTATAATGGAAGGACAAACACCAAAAACCGGTACATTCGGTAGTAGTCTAGCTAATCCAAATCCACAGTCTGCAAGTATTCCGCAGACTAAAACTCCCGAAGCTCCTAAACAAACCTATGAACAAATTCTTAAAGAAGAAGATGGTTTAGACAAAGACTTTCTTGAAGAAAGATATATTGTAATAGCTCTTGCTACTGATATTACTATTAATTCTGTTTATCGTCAAGTTAATGCTAGATACATTGCTGAACGTCATGATAGTATTGGTGGTAGTATTAATTCAGCTAGAGTCTTGACTAGCAACTATGAAGAAATGGCAGCTTATATGCCTTCTCTTATTGGCTGTTCTCCTAACGCACAAGAGTATGTTACTAGAGTTCAACGTTGGTTTAATAGTATATCTATTCCAGTTGACGGTGACGGAAAGAAACTCAACTGTTCGTTCCAATGGAGAAAGAAAAGAGATTATCTGAATTATAAAATAGATGAAACAGCTATCATAGAAGAATATGATAATGCCGAAAAGTCTAATCCTAAACAGTTGAAAGATGCTATTGCTAGATATGTCAATAAGATTAATGCTCTTGAATCTACTCGTTATAAATATGGATATCCTATTAAAGTAGATGATTATCTTGCATATCGTCATTGCCTATTATATCCGATTGTAGCTAAAGACGTATCTGTTATTAGTTTTGATTCTCGAATCAAGTTCTACATAAAAGATGAACAACGTGAAGCTAATCGTTTGAAACGTAGTCGTATTCAGGCTAATAAAGCAAGACGTAATTATCTTGATGCTATTGATAATGATGTTAAGTTCAAAGCTATCTTTGTATGCTACTGTGCAAGCAACAAACAAGATGTATTGTCTAACTTGTTACTTGACCGTACAATTCAAGAAAAGATTCTTGATGAGTTCGCAATTAAAGAGCCGGAGAAATTCAACAAACTGTTTAACAATTCACAAGTTGAACTTCAAGCGTTTATTGAAGAAGCTATCGCTAGAGGAGAACTAGTTCGTTCGGAAGTTAACCAAACTGTTTTAACTCCTGAAGGCGGATTCATTGGAGCTAACATGAAAGAAGCATTAGCTTATTTCAGTAATCCTGAAAATGCTGACTACAAAAAAGCACTTGAAACTAAACTTAAATTATAATAACTGGTTATTATGAAAGTAAAAGAGGTACATAACGAGTTCATGCTTTTAGCCCAACAAATGGGTATGAAAAGTGTCCGAGCTATACTTCCTGAAGAGTTAGACCGACTAATTAATTTAGAGGCTATCGAATATGTCAAAGACGTTTTCTCTCGTAAGGGTAATCGTGAACTCGATGGTATCTCTGATAATGTTATAAGATTAACAGAACTTAGTAGCCTTCATACTAGTATTAAGATTGAAGCTGAACAAGGAGATATAATGTTTGGTACTGGTTATAAGGTAGAGTTGAACGACTATCCGACACCCATGTTCTACACATCTGTCTACTCCTTTAAGGGGGATAAGTCTTATCGTTGTAGATTGATAGACTTAGACTTAGTGAGTGAAACGATGAACGATTATCATTCAAAGTCTATTGTTATAAGTCCTATATGTTATAAGACTGAATCTAATATTGAAGTAATTGCAACATTTGAAATAGATAAGTTCTTAGTTAATTATATTAAGTATCCTACTCTAATTAATATTGCAACTGATACTACAAATGAATTATCAGATGTTGCTATGAAGGAAGTTATTAAGAGAGCAGTTAATACTTATAATGCTATTTCTAATAACAATAGTTATGAGAAAGTTTCAAACGAATTATCTAAATTAGAATAAAATGGAAAGACTGTTATTTGCAGGTGATGTTGCATTAGCTATTACTCCCGCCACTTTAGCTCCTGTTAATGCAGCAGGTATTACAGAGGGTGCTGTTGCTCTTTACGACAACGAAGGTACAATCATCTCGAAAGCTCTTACTAAGAACATTCCGATGTTTACCTTGTTTGTTGGTGGTGGAGCATTTGCTAATAAGAGCAAGTATACCAATATTGTATCTGATATTGATACTAGACGTTTCTCTTATGTTAAGAGTGTCTATGCTGCCGGAACTAAATTTAGTGCGGAAATTACTGTTCCTACCCCCGTAGAAGGAAAGGATTATACGTTAACTATGGCTAAAGCTCATACTGTTCTTAATGAACGTTATAAGTGGTCGGCTAGTGAGCGTGCTCGTGAAGGTGATACTGCTGTTATTATTGCTAAGAAGTTAAGTACTCAACTTAATTCTCTTGGTAAGAATGAAGGATTTACTGCTAGTGTTGCCGCTGCTAAAATTACCGTAACTGGTACTGATTATGAAGCATGGAATCTGATTGCAGGAGATTCATTGTTTGGAGTAAATATTACTACTACAAAAGCTGTAAAACCAATTAATGATGATGCTGCTCTTAAAGAATTGCAGATTCGTTGTATTGGTGGTGAAGGTATTAATTCTACTAGCAATGATGCTCGTAAGTTATATACTTTGCCGGAGTTCTCTAATGCAGATGGTTGGACGGTATTTACACTAACCTTCTATCCTCATCGTGACCTTCGTAGTGGTAGTACCGAAAATGTTAAGACTATTATTCATCTTGCTATTCCGGCAGGAGCTGCTCAAATAGCTACTCTTGAAACAATATTTGCATCTGTTAATACTCCGGCAGCAGCAGGAGCAGCAGGAGCTTAAAGAAGATATTGTAAATATAGCTCGTAATAGTTTAATAAAGGGGTTGCTATTAATGTTAAAATTAGTAGTAATCCCTTTAATCATAAATAGGGATGAAGGAAATTATAGAATCTGCTCTTAATCAAGGCTTGAGTTCCTTGATAACTATTTCTATTTTCCTACTACTATATAAGTGGTTGGACAATAAGAAAAAGACTGAAAGCGAAAAGTTTGTTAGTTCTATTAGCAATACTCTTGATGAAGTATCTAAGTCATTACTACAAGTCTCAACGTTTATTACTGATATTACAAAGAATATCATAGATAAAGATAAGGATAAATGTAAGATTGCAATAGAAGATTCTATGCTCGCTTCGGCAATGAGATTGACAATGTTCGTTACTAATACTGTTATTAATAACCACATCCATACTAATAAAGATAATATACTTGCTAATATCCATAATATAGTTAATGCAGAGTTTTACAGTGTATTCTCTAGCTTAGCTTTATATAAGATTAATGGAGTAAAGGCTAGTGATAATATGAAAAAGGATTGGATGCCGTCAGTAGAGAAGTCTATAATAGAGATAGTGTTTAATGACGATCTTAGTAAAGAAGATAAAATATCTAGTTTTAATAATAAAATAAACTTGAAGTTTCAGTCTTACATAACTTATATAACAAATAATACATTAAAGTAATGGACATAAACTTCGATAATGTAAAAAGCAAATTAGTTGATAGAGGTGTACAAGTTGTACACCTCTCCAACATTGGATTCGTTCTTACTAATGAAGATATATGTAGATATAATGCTATGGTTATTCTTAGTAATATGTCTAATGTAGAATCTAAACTTAGTGAAGAACAACAACAAAATCTAATTGCAATGTATAACGAATTAATAGTAATGCAATGAGAAAGAACGAAGATGGAATGTATACTTATCTTGATGTTCCAAGTAAGTATAATTGTGTTTATAAAAAACTACTTATTAAGTTAAGTGACTTAGGCGTAGATATGATTAAAGATTGTACTTCTACTTGTAAAGGTATCAATCGTCAAGTCATTAATTGTTGGAATATGTTTCAATCTGCTTGTGCTGCTTATGCTCTAGGGTATTGGAAACAAACAGATTTACTTGTTAATTATATCAATACTTCTTTGCAATTCGGTTGTACTGAATATACTACTGATGAAAAACCTGTATTTATGATATTTGAACTAAATATACCTATTACTATAACTGGTTCTCAAAAGATAAAATACAACGAAGCTAATTTTGTTATAGCTAATAGGGAATATGTAGTTGAAGATACTCTTACTATTTATCGAGTAATTAATGGAAGAGAAAATATAATAGCTTCAGGTTTATCTGTTAATAGTCCTGTTAAGTTCAATGAGTTAGTTCTTAATGCAGAAGTAGGACAAGTTTATATATTCAGAGCTAGTGTAGAAGGAGAAGACGGAGAGACTTATTACTCTAATGATTATATTGTAGAATGTGTTTCTGTTCCTGCTATGAATGTAATGTATTATGGACATACAGATATTGCTCCGCAAGTATTTGATAAAATGTCTATTGACGATATTATGTCTATTGAAGGTAATACTCCTAGAACTATTACAGGAAATACCAATAATACTTTCATTATTAAACAGAAAAAGAAAATCCACTACTTATTAATACCTGATGAGTTAATGACTCTTGTTAAAGCTGAATATGGTACTATTCTTGTTACTACTCTTTGGGACGGAGAAGAAGGTGCTTATAAGACAAATAATATAGGTGGAATTTATGAAGGCATACATTATAATGTATTCTTCTTGTATTCTCCTTCTATATTCGATGATGATATTCGTATAACTTGTAGAAATAAATAATATGAGAAAAGGAATAAGTATAGGTCAATCTATTATTAATAACAGCGTAGATGATAACTATAATCCTCTGCCTGATATTGATGCTAAGTACGGACCTTATAGTAGTGTTAAAGAAGCTCTTGAAACTCTTACTCCTGAATTACGTAGTGTTGGACTTACTATTGGTATCAAACAAAATAATAGTATTAATGAATATTGGTTTAATGGTGGTATTGATAACGAACATTTGGTTATTAAACAAGCCGGTGGTGGAGATAAACCTATACAAACAGTTTATATTCAAGATACTCCTCCGGCTAATATTAATTCTCTTTGGGTAGATACTTCCGGTCTTGGAACAGCTCTCGAAGAAGATGAAAAGCTAGCTCCTATAATTCAATCTATTCAAGTAATACAACAGTATCTTGATACTATCGTACACCAAAGAGATTTGATTATAAATCCCGGTCATGTTAGTAATACTTTCTCTAAATCTGTTGCTAAAGAATATACTCCTATTGACCCTAATACTGGACAGATAAATATTCGTGTTGCAGCAATAGGTGAAAGTCTCGAACCGGAAACAGACCAATACGAACCTAATACTAAAGCAGTTCGTGGACACTATGGAACTCTTAAAGAAATCCAAGATAACTTTAAAGATTTCGTAGATTACGAACTTCTTATTGCTACTGATGTAAAACGTCTGTATACTAAGATTAATGGAGAACCTGCTAATCTTACTGGTAGTAGTTCAGGAGGTGGAGGTAGTATAGATTATGATGCTTTAGACAAATTAGATACTATTGGATTTGTTGCACCGAACGGACAAATATATCGAGTTAAGGTAAATAACAATGGACAATTAGTAGTATATAAGAAAGAACTAGATACAGCTCAAGCTGAACCTACTGGTGGACAAGAAGACCTTGAAACTGGTTGGATATATGTAACTACGTTATATTTACAAAAGCTATATATCAATTCATTATATTGTGGTGGTATTACAAGTGATGAATATAGTTATAATCCGTGCTCTCATAACTTCGTTGAACTTAGTAATCTTACAGGTAAAGATATATCTCTAAAGGGATTATCATTACAGTATGGTACAGAAGGGGGAGATTGGGAAACACTTCCTTTATGGGGGAATATCAAAGCTGGTTCGACATTCCTAATTAGAGGTGCTCAATGTTCAGTAATGAATATTAATACTACTCGTATTAAAGTTGAGAACTATGATATGGAATGGATAGCTAGTGACGGTAATCCTATTAAGTTTGATAATAAGAAAGCTAAGTTCTTCTTGACTTGGGGAACAGAACCTAGTTCAGTTGCAAATCCTTATAATAACGCGACTTCCCCCATAAGGGTATCTAAAGGTTATATTGATTTAGTTGGACTACAAATACCTAATGCTGGTGATGCTGATAAAGTTGATGCTTCTGAAAATACTGCTTATGGTTATCTTAGTAGTAAGTATTTGTTTACTAAGTATTATACTATGGATAATGTTAAGCAAGCTACTAAAGCTCTTAGTGCTAGAAATAATGCTAATGATATGTACTTTGTTAACCTAGAAGCTGATGTTATTCCTAGAGTAGAATCTTATACTCCTAGAGCTAGTTTTGAGAATAAGAATATATTCTTTAATAAGACTTTATTAGATAGTACCAAACCTAATAAAGTCACTATGACTTTAGGACGCAAGGCTTGTTATACTATTAATGAAAGTAATGAGCCTAATGATGATGCTAGTAGATGTTTTAATTGGGTTTCCGTAGGTTATTATGATGAATACTTATGGTATCGTGCATACCGTAGGGATAATAGTTATACTGAATGGACTAAAGTGGAATCGTTTAAGAATGAAACTGGTGTTCGTAAATACTATAATCGTATTAGAGCTATAACTACTGACGGTACTCCGTTTACTACTCATAAGGTAATACTTACTCATCTAGGAGAACAATATGATACTCATACAAGAGACAAGAATGTCTATTATGAATATTACGTAGGTAGAGACGAAACTTATAGGAGCGATGTTCGCAGGTTTGTAGTTATGAGTGAAAATATGGAAAATGATGCTCTTAACTTTGTTCAGACTTCCGACCAACAAGGTTTTAATTGGGATGAATATAATGTGTGGAGAATAGCCGCTGACCAAATAAAGAAGGACTTTAATAGATATGAAACTAGTAACATATCTATGTGCTACTTTATGATTAATACTGGTGATATGACACAGAATGGTAATCGTATTAATGAATGGTTAGATTACGAAGCTGGTAGAGCATCTTTATATGATATTGCAGAAATGGTTACTGTTGGTAACAATGACCTTACTCCTGCTAATGTCTATGTTCTTGGTGACGGTGGAGATGATTCTAAAATCAATGCTACTAACATTCGTTTTTTCTATTGTTATGAAATGGATGAAGAAAATCCTCCTGTATTTACTGTTGAAGGAAAGGAAATATTCGTTGAATCATTATACTCATTCGATGTTGGTCATACTCATTTCTTATGTGTTAATAGTGAGATAAGTTCTAATACTGAACGAAGTGTTTATGGACTTTCTACTACCGGAGTAATGTATGACTTAATAAAACAATGGTGTGAAAGAGATGATGCAAAAGCTATTAATGCTAAAGCTAAGATAGCTTATTGTCATGAAATGCCTTTTACTATTATTACTCAAAATCTTATTAATTCATTCTATTGGGACGGTAAAGAAGATACTAGCGTAGAACGAAGCGGTAGTCGTTTGAACTTTAATACAACTAAAGCTAATGCATATTGGTTCTCAAAGTTCTTACAGACCCATAATTACCGTTTATGTCTTGGCGGACACAAACATACGTACAGTTGCAGCTATCCCATTTTAGAGAACGAAAACAGCTCTATGAAGCCTATCATACAGGTCACTGCGGACGTTCTAAAGAAAGATTTTAATTCAGATGAATTATATACCGAAACAGTCGAAGGAGCTTTACAAGGGCAATCTTTCCCTAAATCTTGGGAGAATAATGCGAGTTTCGATATGCTTAAACATTTGTGTACGTTTCAACTGGTTGAGGAAATTACAGCTCCTATATATTTAATGTGTCAAGCTACGGGATATAAACATACTAGTAATAAAGAATTACCTAGCCCTAATATTCCGTGGTTAAGGTATTTCTTTCCAGCTAGTATTACTATTAATAGTAAGACAGATGTTACAGCTAAAGTAAATGCAGGTCAACGTTATCCTTTTTATATTAAGTATTTCCTTAATAAAGGTGAGGTTGATGATTCTACTTATTATTATCAAGCAACGATTACTGTCAAAAAGTTATCTAATGTATTTAATAATTCAGGTAAATACAATGTTAACATAGAAGGTCTTAATCCTAATTACAGTGTTGTTGGTGGTAATGGTGAAACTAATAATGGTAATGATACTATAAATATTAAATTTCCAAATTATAATATTGAATAATTATGGCAGATGATATTAAAAGATATAATCCTGATACTGGAACTTGGGATATATCGTCTTCAGGTAAAGCTACTGGAATTGTGGTCGATGACCCTCGTCTTATTGACCCTGACCTTGCAGAAGAAGGTAAGACTACGGAAAGTCTTAATGATGTTCTTGTTCGCCACGATGAAGCATTGAAGAAACATGGTGGTTATATTGCTTGGCTTGCCGAACATGGGGGGGGGGGGAGTGGTGGAGGAGCTACCGGAGATAAAATAACACTTACTAATGGTAATATAGTAAAAGAAGGTAATACTAATTATCTTTATTCTACTGTAACTACTAATATTAAACTAGAATATCTTATTACTTCTTCTAAGAATAATAAGCGATATTTTATTACTGTTACTCTTGACGGTAATAAAATTATCGAAGGTAAAGAAGCATGGACTAATACTCCTGGAACTCTTAATATTCCGCAGTTAGATAGATTCTCTTCTAATAGTAATCACTCTGTTGTAATTACAGCCAATGATACAGACGGATTTTCTGCTGAATCATATCTATTAAATATAGTAGAAGCAAATATTAAACTCGCTAGTTCTGTATCAGGAAATACTGCAACTGTTGGTATTGATTACTTTTTTACTTATAGTATTACTAGTAAGATTATTGGTTCAGATGTTAATCTTGTAGTCACTAATGTAACTAATGGTGCTAGTAAAACTATTGAATTAGGTAAAACTACTTCTACTGCTCCTAGACAAGTCAATGTTAACTTATGGGATTTAGGAAGTATTATTGCTGGTAGTTCTTATACCATACAGGCGCAAGCATTTACTTCAATGAATGAACAAACTGTTCAATCAGATAAGGTAACAAATCGTGTAGTAGTAGAAGACGGTGTAAACCTAGTAATACTTGTAGAAGGTATTACTAGTAAGGCAGAAGTAGATTCAGGAGTTGAAAGAACTAAGTTCTCTCAAAGCGGTAATATATCATTTGCATTCACTCCGTATCTTGCAGGAGTAAGTCTTATCTATTATGCTGTTAGAATAGAACATAATGGTATTGTTAAAGATATAGGTTACTTTAATAAAGGAAACTATAATGATAACCAATATGTGCAGCGTGGTAAACAACAAGTATTTAGTTATGCTATTCCAACTGAAGGAGAAGTATTAGGTAATTGGAATATAACTCTTCGTTGTTGGTCTGAAAAGGGCAACCCTATTACCGATACTGTTTTAGCTTGTGAAGTTGTATCTAGTTCTCAAGCACTTATTGCTGACCAAAATCCTAATAACAGTAGATATGCTAGTTGGCATATTCGCCAAGAAAGTTTTCCACAAGTATCTACTACTAAAGTTTGGACAAGTAATGAATCTTCATTCACAGTTCCTGGTGCTATTGAACCTAGCGGTGCTACAACTGAACTAAATGTATATAATACTAATGGTGTTCTTTCAGGTTTCTTAACAAAGAACGGACAATCAATGTTACGTATATCAGGAGAAGCCTATGGAGTAATTGATGTACAACCATTTAAAGATGATACTACTACTCTTAATAACTGGTCAAGACAAGGCTTTGGTATATCATGTACATTCAAGTCAGATAGACATCCTTTCTCAAATAGAACAGTCTTCTTTATAGGGGATTACAATACAGATGAGCAATTCTCGGAAGGTATTAAGATAGGTCTTGAAGATATTACTTGGTCTTATACTGACGGTAATATTAAAGAGACTATGAGTTGTAAGATACAACAAGATTTTATTAATACTGTTGATTTTATAGTTAATAAGAATCCAGGAAAGATGGTTGTTGCTATCTTTATTAACGGTATTCTTAGTACAGCCCGTGAAATAAAGAATGACTTTACTTGGAGAACTAGTTCAAAGATATATCTAGGTTGCGATATTAGTAATGCTGGACAAATTCAGAATTTTGCTGATGTTAACTTCTATGATATTAAGTTGTTCCGTGTTCCTGCGAATGATAAACAGATTGTTATCAATGCAATGAACTCAAAAGCTAGAGCAACTCTATTAGCTGACGGTAGTGTAGATTTTATAGAATACAACAGAATGAAGTTAAGAAACTTCTTCTCTACTTCTGATTCTGAACCAAACTCAACACTTTGGGACGATATTAATCAGACTTATGCTAACGTTAACTTTAATAGTCTTATCTCTGATACTACTAAAGTACTTCCAGTAGATATTATGTTAATTAATTGTGCTAATACTGGTTTTACTCGTGCTGTATTTGAGGAAATAGGTGGACAAAATAATAACTGGTATACTGGTTGTACTATGAGTTACTTTAGTCCAACTTCTGGTAAATCAAGTTCTGAATATACTACTGATGTTGCCGTCTCTAAACAAGGTACTTCTACTATGAACAACCTTATTAAGAACTTAGAAATAAGATTTGATAAGATGCTAAAAGCTGATGACGGAAGTAATCTTGATTATGAGTTATTCCAACCTAAAGAGACTTGGTTTCCCGAAAGACAGTTCACTCTTAAAGCCGATGTTGTAGATAGTGCTCATGCTAACAATGCTTCTATTGGTAAATGGATTAATGATAACTCGGATTTCTTATTCGAGAAAACTCCACCTATGGAAGAGTTAGAAGCTCACCGTCCAGTAGATACTCGTGATAGAACTGTTAAAGATAAAGTAACTATTAAACAGACACTTGAAGGTTTTCCTATTATTCTTCTTATTCAGTTTGATGGTGAGGAAACTCAAACTATGCTTGGTATATATAGTTTTAACTTAGGTCGTGGAGCTTATTATAATATGGGTTTCCGGTTTATGAAAGACTTTACTACTAAGATAAAGAACACAGCCGGAGAATATGTAGATAATAAGTTACCTGCTTTTGTTACTTCTTATCATACTTATGCTCAAGATGAAATGTTTGGAAACATAGACCAACGTAAGGTTTATTCTTATGAGTTCGGTGAAAATGCAAATATAATTGTAGACGGTGATAAGACATTACCGTTAGCTTTGTTTATGCAAGATGACTTATCTATTATAAAGCATGTAGGTGAGTTTAAATATAACGGTGGTAACTGGTTAGAACCAACCGCTCCTGTTACTGATGATAATATTTGGAGAGTACTACAAGAACTATTTAGTATCTTTGCTCAAATGACTACTTCGACAGTTAAGAAGTATATTTGGAATGAATCGGTAGGAGGATATGAAGAAACCGAAGGTGAATATCCTGCACAATCTAGTTGGTCTACTCTTGCTGCTGAACTTGATGCTAAGTTCTCAATAAGAAATGCTTTCTCTTATTTGTTAGTATGTGTAAAATACGGACTTGTCGATTCTCTTGGTAAGAATATGACTATTGTATGTTATGATATTAATGGAAGTAAGAAATGGTTTATTAGATTCTATGATATGGATACGGCTAATGGACTTGATAATGTTGCTCTTGAATCTGTTGCTAAAACTGCTTGGTTGGATAAATTTAGTAACAATGATAAGAATGATGTTAATTCATTAGTTATTACTAAGAATGCTGCTGACGGTGGATATGATACTTATAGTTCTCGTATGTGGGATGTATTAAGAGATACTGTATTTGCTAATACTGGTATATATGATAATTCTCTTGAAGGACTTTGGGATTTATGGAGAAACAACGATAATATATGCAAAGATATTAATAATTATGTAGATAATTACTTTGCAGCTCAAACAGCAAATTGTGGTGAACTTCTATTTAATTATGACTATAATGTTAAGTATCTTACAGCTTACGTTGGTGAAGCTGGTGGTGAAGCGTCTTATGCTAATATAGAGTTCTTACATGGTACTCGTGTTGAATATGTTCGTGACTGGTTAAAGAAACGCGTTTGGTTCTTTGACGGAGTGTTTAAATACAGTAATGCTGCAAATATTCAACCTTATAATAATAAAGGAACGTTTTCGGCAGGCGGTGCAGGAGCAACTAATTCTAAGCTGGTTGTTACTTCCAATTGTTCGGCTATATTTGTAGTTAACATTGGTAATACTACTGATACTAGATATTTCTTAGAAGAAGGCAAACCTACTGAAATTAGATTATCTCCTATTAGTTCTTTCAATACACAAGTTACTATCAATAATACTCCTCAAATTAACGATATAGAAGGATTAGGTGGAATGAGATTCCAAAGATTCATGTCTAGTATGAAACTTCCTAGTTTCTCTAAACTAGACTTATCAGCTGTTGATACACTTAGTGATTCTCCTATTCCATTTGAAACAATATTTGTCAATGATGAAGACTTTTCTGATGTTCGACATATTGATTTAAGTAATACTAAGTTTTGGAGTGGTAATGCTGGACAAGGTACATTTACAGTTAATATAGAAAAGTATACTAAGTTGAAAGACTTGAATATATCTAATTCTGTTGTAACTTCTGTATCTTTACCTAATGCTTCTCTTTCATCTTTGAATATTACTAATTCAACAGTTGAAAATATTAGTTTTGTTAATCAACCGTTCTTGGAATCATTAGATTTCTCCGGTTGTAGGAGATTAAAAATAGTTACTATTGATTCTTGTGATAAGATTACTGAATTGAATCTTAGTAATCTAGGAGACTTACATACTATTAAGATTACTTCATGTCCTAACTTAAAATCTATTGTATGTACAAATAATGGTAACTTAACTACATTCAATGTATCTAATTGTAATAATGTCGAAACAATTAATATATCGTCATGTACAAACAGAAATCTTATTGTTTATATTGTAGGCACTCCTAATATTAAAGCACTTAATATGTCTAATACTAATACAGCTAACGATATTCAAGCTGCGTCTGAACTTCCTAAACTTAGGACATTGAATATAACTAATAGTCAAGTTGAAGCTATACAATATGGTAATGCTGCAATCCCTACTTATAATGGTAATAAGATATTTGATGTAAGTCAATTAATCGACTTACAATTCAGTGTTCAAAACGCTAAAGGTGTACATTACTTTAAGTTTAATAATAATAAGGAACATCCTTTCAATGTAGGTTCTGCGTTCTTTGTTGGCTGTTCTAACTTAAAGAGAGTATTTGGACATATTAGTCTTAATGGTAATGGTGTATTCAATCAATGTTCTAAGTTCTATATTCACGAACCTAAAGAAAAGGTAGAAGGTATTACTCCTGATTATAATGGCGAATGGTTTGGTCCAGATACTAATACTGAACAAGGTTCTGTTGATTGGAGAAATAATACTAATTTATCTACTAACTTTAGTATTGGCACTACTGATGGTACGCTTATGTTTAGAGGTACTAATTGTAGTATATATGACGTTTATTATTTCTTATATAAATGTGATAACGTTACGACTCTTAATAGTTGTTTTGCTAGTGTTACAAATATTAAGTGGGATTTGTTAGATAGTCCTCGTAGAACTATGTTCAATCACTGTACTAAAGTTGTTGATATGAATTCTATATTTTGGGGATTACCTACTCAGAATTTTAAAATATTTACAAGTACTTATGAAAATGGTTCTACTGAACATAATGGTTTATTTAGTCCTCTTGTTAGTTTAAAATCTATAGACGATGCTTTTAATTTTGGTGGAACTAAATATACTGATTCTACTTTCTTAGCTAAGTTTAAAGGAAATGTAGATTCCAAGTTAACTAGATTAAACAGTATTATTCCAAGCATTAAATTTGTAAATAATATTAATAGTTCTCCTAATGATGAAACTATTGCAAATAATTTATTTGCCGCTAATTCAGGAAATTTACTTGTACGATTACCTGAACTAGAATATATAACTAATATGTTTAATGGGTCTAATATTTACTTTAATCAAACAACTGATGAAGATGTGGAAGACAGAGTAATGTATTGTCCTTTATTCTATAAAAACACTAAATTAAAATATATACAAGCTTCATTTAAAGAACTTATTAAATCTAATGGTTCTTTATATAATATATTTGGTGGTACTGTTAAGAATAAGGCTAATCTTAGATTTCCTACTGCTTTATACGGTATCTATAATTCGTTCTCTATTGGAGATAATTCTACTATTACATTTCCTATTCATAATTCAATGTTTAGTAGATTGAAGAACTCATTGAAGTACATTACTAGTCAGCAAGCTGTTATCAGTCTACGTTAGGATGTTTTCAAGGTTTTACTAAAGAGTTTATTAAAGAAGAAGATGAAGTATTCCCATACGATGTATTTACTAATTGTAGTGCTATTGTTGAAATACCTGGATTTTTCTCTAAACTAATTCTTCCTGCAAATAGTGTAATTGAGCTTCCTCTTAATTCATTTAAGACTAATTATAATCTTACTAATATATCATATCTATATTATGATATGAAGAATTGTAAGTACTCGCTTACTGGTAAAGGCTTTTCTAATTGTAAACTAGTTAATGTTCATAGGTGCTTCTCTGAAATAGAAACTAGCTTCGTTAAGAAAGGTTTTATTCCTTATGGACTATTCTATATGGAACAAACTTCTAATGTTAGCTATAAAGGTTGGAATGAAGTAGATGCAGCTAGTCAGAATATTACAGAGAATTATGGTATAGATAGCGAAGGTAATTGGATTGAAAGTGCTGAAATGCCAGTAGAGATTACTTATAGTAAACAACGAACTCTTCCTAGAAAGACAATAGTTAATATGTCTTATTGTTTAGAAAGATTTCAAAGTACAGAAGCACAAGGTTATACTATGAATTATGGTAATCTTACTCCTAGTAATTACGGAGATATAATAGTCCCTAATGAAAAGTATAATCCAGTTAAGTATATTCTTAATCCAAATTATGACCCTAGAGAATGGTTAGATGACGAACATACTATGCCTAACTACAATAGAGATATTCATAGAGTTATCTTGAATAAAGATTTCGATAAGTATGAACTTGCTTGGAATGAATATTGTGTTGATGGTCTTAGTGGATTAGAAGATATAGTTAGAGACAGTGCTCTTTATAGTGCAATTAGTACAGGAAGTATTAATTGTTCTCCTGTTATACCTAATAGATTTAAAGATAACGCTGGTTCTTTTGCTCCACCTTCTGATGCTAATGCTAATAAGAAAGTACTTAACTATATATGTTCTCCTGACTTATTCTATTATTGCACTAATGGCAATAATATGCAAGTAAATGGAGTGTTCTTTGGTAGTGGTAGAGTTAATGGAATAGTTGGATATGATTATCTTGATTATGGACTAAGAGGACGTATTCCGCCACATTTATTCTATCCTATTAGTAATGCTACTGATTTGTCTTATACATTCTATTGTATGCCATTATTAAACCCATATAAATGGAATGTTGGTAATGGAGAAGACGGAGAGTTCTATTCGGCAGATACGTTCTCTAAGTTAACTAAGTTAATATCATTATCTAATATGTTCTACTTTTGTATTATTCCTGCACATATTAACTTACCTATTGATTCTTTTGTAAACTGTATACAGTTACAAGACATATCTTCGATGTTCTTAGCTGCACAGTTTGAATCAACATCTGCAATGAGACAACAAGTAGACGGAAACTTATTTAATAAGAATGTTAATCTTAGAAATATTAGTTATGCTTTTGCTAGTGGACAAAGCATAGGAGATTGGTTAGATAGAAGTCCTAAAAAAATAAATTCTACATTATTCAATGTTGATAAACATAAAAGACTTACTAATGTGACTGGTCTATTCTATAATGCTGTTTCTACTGTTGGTAGTGTTCCGGAATTTTGGAATTGGCTTAATACTTTAGGTGCTTCTAATAGAGCTAATGTGTTTTATAAAATGAAGAAGTCTAATATTAGTAATTCTGCAAGTATTCCTACTGATTGGGCTAATGGAATGACAGATTAAAAAAGTTAATAATAGTAGTATTGTGTAATTAAACAAAATTTAGTTTCTTGTAGCATCCCCCATAAAGGAGTTGTGATAGCTTCACCACACCTCTTTATGGGGGAAGGTTGCAAAGAGTAATTAATAATCATTTAAAAGTAATTATCATGGATAATCGTATTTATAACAGAGCTAATTCAGCTAACAGTTTACAAATATCTATAATGGGTAAAGTTGAAGCTGTTTCAGAGTTTTATATTCCTAATGGAATGGGCGGTAAAGAACCGTTCTTATTAAAGAACATTACCGAAGACCCGATAACGGTTGAAGTAGTTCTCGCAGGTATGAAAGAACCTATTACTACTGTTCTTTATTCCGGTTGGAATGTTGAGTTAGTTAAACAGGTTAATAACGCACAAGCTGATACATTACAATATGGGTACTAATACTGGTATAGGTATAGGTATCGGTATTCCTTTTAAGAATAATGCTCTTGGTGGAGATAGACCGTATCTTCCACCAGAGCTTAAAGCTAGACTTATTGGAGTTTGGGATAATTACGGTAAAAAGAATACTGATGCTGATAGGAATATTATTAAGAATAAGATTCCTAATGCAGGTGGAGATTTAGAGATTCTAAATGCTGCATACGAAGGTATGAGTGGATGTAACGGTTACCCTGTTATATTCGGAATAAATAAAACTTGGAAACAATTACCGACTTACAATTCTATATATAGTATTAATGATAATAAAATACATATTACTAAAGTATTAGGTGCGAATAGAGGTTTAATATTTAGTTATGTAAAGCAAAACGACCAATTATTAGATATAACAGAAATACCTTCTTTTAAAATTAGAGTAAGTGGTTTGAAAGGAGATAGTAAGCTAAGATATTCATATATAAAAACAGAAAATGCAGTTTATCAAAGTTTATTAGATTTGGACAATGGTATTCATGAATTACCTAAATCATTAGCTCCTACTTATTCAATTTCTAATAATAGTTGGATAGGATTTACAGTAACTCCTAGAATAGAAAATGAGACTAGTTTCGATTGTGATATTACTATTGAAATTTTACCTGAATACGAAGGTGCTTTTGTCACTGACGGAGTTAGTGATATGATTATTAGTCAAAAGACTCTTCAAGAAATGGGAGTTACTAAAGATTTTACTATCGTTAGTATGATTCATCAAATAACTTTAAGAGGTGCTACGGCTGCTGCATTAACTAATTATATTAGACAACCCATAGGATATGAGTATGTAAGAAATCATGTTGCCAATATTGGTAAGACTGGAATATATGGATATGTAGTATATGATGTTAATCATTCTAGTGCTGGCAATAGTCATATAATAAATACTATATTAGGAGATAAAAACGATTATTCTATACATATAACCGGTAATTTATCGCAAGGAAAATTTAGTGTACAAGGATATATAAATGGTGAAGATAATGTAGTTGAAACATCAAGAGTAGCTCATTATTGGACGTTTGCATTACTAGGTAAAGCTACCGAAGACGATATTAATCTTATTATTGGTTACTTTAACTTAGATAGAACGCTTAAAGCCGATATATATTGTAATATAGAAAGACAAGGTCTTACTAACGAGAATCATGCAGAGTTTAATGATAAACTTATTGATTACAGTGGTAATGGTCGAGACTTGCAGTTATTTAATATTGGCTGGAAAGGAGAGAGTGGTATTGGAAGATATACGGAGGAATTTAAGAATGATTATTGGTTAGTTCATAAAGACCAAACGGGAATTATTAAAGACGGTAACTCTATTAAAGTTGTAGGAAAACTAAGTAATTATTATATTGTTTATCATAGTAGACTTAAAGCTACAAATGGTTTTAAAGTAAAAATAAAAGGAATAAAGACGGAAATAATATATAATTATATTTCTTCAGATAAAGAACAAAGTATTTCTTTTAAAGAAGATGGGATATATGATATTCCTGCAAGCGAAGCTGTTGATAGCACTTTTACTTTAGGATTTTACTTTAGATACGATGATATTAATCTTGATTGGACAGGATTAACTATTGAAATTATTCCTTCTAATAAAGGTGGAATAAATGATTTTGGTAAAGTTATCAATATGCCTATTTATAAAGATTATACTTTCATTGTAGATAGAGAAATACTAAGTATTGACAATATTGGAATTATTGCTTCTAAGTCTGAGAGTGCAGAAGATGCAACTAAACACGGAGCTTTTATTTTTGAATATTTAACTGCTCCTAATATTATAAATACTTGGAGTTATTATAAAAACAATACTAATATTGCTAATACTGATTTTATTAGAGGTATAAGTTATCAATCTAAGTATAACTATAATGGTAAAGATTTAATTATTGGAACATCTAAAGATAGTGATAAATTATATTTAGGTACTATAAGAGATAATAGTGATAAATACGGTAATATAGCTATCTATTTTCTTATGTCCTTTCCTTATTCTATGAATAAGTTCTTAATCGAACGTCAATTAAAGAAATATAAGGCAGGAACTCTATATAAAGACATGGTTGAATTTAGACCTGTTATTAAGAGTAATATAGATATTAAGAATATAGTCTATTTAGATAAAGATTCAAATGTAGTAAAAGTAGGAGATTATATTTCAATAGGAAGTAATATTAAAACTAGTATTACTGTTCTTGACGGTTATAAAATATCCAAAGTTTCTTCTACTGCCTTTAATAATATCACTATTGAAAAGTCTAATACAGATTTTATCTATGATGTAATCTTCTATGGTATTAAGAAATCTCCTCAAAAGATAAATTTAGTTATTGAACAAGATAGTGATTATGTTCAATGGAATCCTAATATTAAAGCTAACGTATCTAAATATTCAGTTACTGCAAATATTAGGAAAACTGACGGTACAACATTGAAACTAGTAAATGGACAATTTTATTCTACTTCTATTACAGGTAATCTAGTATTGGATATTGTTCCTCCTTATAAAGATTCAGATGAAGTAACTAATGTTGTTATTGATGGAAAATCTTATACTCCTACTAAAGATTCAAGTGGTAATTATTATAGATTAGAAATACCTTTAGTATTTCCAAAAGAGATAAATATTACTATTCAAGAATATGTTAGAAGACATTGTACAGCCATATCCTGTTTTATTAAGATTCAAAGATGAGAATAATAATGAAATATCTTGGGGAGACAAAATTAAACTAGGTTCTAGTATTACTAGAATAGGTTCATTTAATGATTGTAATCTTCTTAAAGATATTTATACTGTTAGTAATGCTAAACTTAATGGAAGTCCTTTACCTAGTACTCCACATGTTGTTGAACGACAAATGGTATTTACTTGTAAAGCGACTTGGATTTTTGATGATAATGAGCCTAACTGTATATTGTCTCCTAGACTACTACGTATTCCTAACTCTAGTTATAAGATACTAAGACACATTCCTGATATATCCGGTCATGGTAATCATGGAGCTATTTATAACTCGGCTTATGCAGAAGGAAGTGGAGTTAATGAAGATGGTTCATACCAATTTGATGGCGTGAACGACTTTGTTACTATTCCTACTTTGTCTAAGGGTGGTAAGCAAGTGTTGATGAAAGTGAATTGGAGTACTTTAAATGGATTTATATATGACCAAAGACCTGCTTCCGGAGATAAAACATTTGGTATATACACACAAGGTGATGTAATCGCTTATTCTCAAAATAATAACGGTAATACTTATATTGACGGTATTATAAACAATAATATCATCGGTAGTAATTTATCAAAGATTACCCATAATATTGTAGCAACTTGTGATGTTGATAATTCAATAACTCCGTCAATAGGTAAATGTAGTTATTCAAATAGTTATTTCGCTCAAATGTCTCTCTACGACTTCATGCTCTTCGATGAAATCTCAACAGACGATAAGATTAAAGAGTTGAACACTTATATTGGTATAACTCCTAAAGTTACGTTACCTAATTACTATTGGGATAATTATGGTAAAAAGAACACTGATGCAAAAAGAGGCTATATTGACGAACAAGTATCACTACAAAAGACTGGTACTAGTGTTAATCCTCTTGAGAACTTCAATATTGGTTATGAAGGTATGTCGGGTTATAATGGTTATCCAGTAGTGTTAGGTGCTAATAAGACTTGGGAAACTTCTAATGCAGTAGATTATATTTATGATATTAATAGTACTATTGTTCATATAACTAATGTTAAACATGCGGCTAATGGTTTATTATATAGTTATGTTAAGAGAGAAGGAGCGTTAGCTAATATAAAAGAGATACCTGCTTTTAGAGTTACTGTTAAAGGTCTTGAAGAAAATAGTAAACTTATTTACAAATATTTAGCTACGGAAAATGCAACAAAAGAATCAATAGTATATTTAGGCAATGGTATTCATAAATTACCTAAATCGTTTGTTCCAACAGACGCATTATTAGATTTAACTACTAATTCTTGGATAGGATTTGCAATAACTCCTATGATAGAAGGTGAACTAGTTTTTGATTGTGATATTACTATCGAAATTCTTCCTGAATACGAGAACGGTCTAGTTTATGACGGAGTATCTGACTTTACTGATAATAAGAATATTCCTATATTTACAGATTTTACTGCTATTATAAAAAGAGTTGATTTAGATGCTAAGAATGATAATTCTACTGTAATGTTTAAAGGAAATAAAATCTATGAAAATAGTATTGGAAACGGTTTTATTTTAGATTATTGTTATAATAGTAAGAATTATGTTTATAGTTACGGTAAATTAAATCAGATAGAACGAGATGATTCTAAGATTATTTATTTAACTCCTGAAAGTTATAATGGTAATCCTATTATAAAAGGTGAAAATGAAGATAATCTAGGATTAGTACTTGGTAAATATTGGAAAGGAATAATCTATAAAACAATTCTATATTCCAAAACTATCTCGTTACTAGAAATTAACTTCCTAAAAAACTTAATGGAGAAAGATGAGATAATTGATATTAATCATCCTATATTTATTTCTAATACAGAAAATGAAAGTAACACCTCACAAGATACTTAAATTAGTTTATATACTAATTGGTATATTTCTAGTATTAACATATGCACTAAGTTTAATATTTAAAGATTTAAAGTTATGATTGATTACATTGTATTTCCTATTGCTGATATAGGTAAAGAAGAATCAGCTAAAATCGAAGAACTTAATTTAGTTCTACGTAAAAACAGAGATAATGATAAAGCACTTATGAAGTGTCAACATTTCCAAGAAGTATTTCCTAATAAAGTAGAAAGGATAGTAACTACTGATGAAGAAGGATATGAAAGTATCACCATTAAATATCCTTATGATACTTATTTTGATAAAGCCCTTTATGAATTGTTATCCAGTTCTGAATGGCAATCTGTATCTGAAAGTACTCTTGAAGAATCCCCAATAAAGGAGTGATTCCGTTGTATCGTTAACTCTATAAAGCCCTGCTATAACAAGTGGGGCTTTTATTTTATTCACGAGATACTTAACTTTTTTCATAAAATTATTGTTTATAGATAAAATAGATTAATGTCTGAACTTATAATAGTATTCTTTGTTATGAGTGTATAGTGGCTACTATAAGATATTCTTAATTTATTAATCTAAACCTTATTTATTATGCAAGTAATTGAAAAAGTTAAAGTTGTTCCTGAAGGCTATAATGGCGCAGGGATGGACGGTATGTACGGTCGCCGTGACGTTAACGGTAAAGCTAATGCAGGTCTTACGCTTGGTATTATCGGTACTGCTCTTGGAGCTTGGGCTTTATTTGGTAATCGTCGTTCTACTGGTGTTCTCGGAACTGGTGCAGGTCTTATGGGAGACGGTTCTACAAACATTAATGTAGTTGGCGTTGGTGGTGGAAATGGTACTGCTCCTACTGCTTTCCAAGCATGGGCTAAGTCTTGCGAAGATACTCTTGCTCTGCAAGGTGGTTTGTATCAGTGGGCTTTGAATCAACAGAACCAACGTTTCCAAGACCGTCAGGTAATAGACGGAGAAATGTTTGGTTTGTATAAGTCACAGATTGATGCCGACTTTAGCTTATATAAAGGACAGCGTGACAACTACGATGCTTTAAAAACTCAAATTGAAGAACTTAAAACTCAAGTTGCTGTTGGCGCTGCTATTCGTCCTTATCAGGATAAACTTATCCAGTGCGAAATCGAGAGAGCTTTCACCGCAGGTATCAATTATGTCGATAAAAAGACTTGTAATGTTATCTATGGTGTTACTTGTCTACCTAATGAGCCTACTACAACTGGTCTTGTCGGTAGAAATTCCAATGGCTGTCTGCCGTGTGGATTTACTCAAACGGC
>ENA-OOPV01000065-OOPV01000065.1-human-gut-metagenome-genome-assembly--contig:-NODE-65-length-18634-cov-1.496905_pt1 | contig 18634 bp, 21 predicted proteins | sample MGYA00241081_ERZ501147 | MGnify/ENA primary metagenome ERZ501147 (study PRJEB25962, sample SAMEA2042435) | human gut metagenome | biome: human gut; feature: human-associated habitat; material: faeces...
TAGTTCGATGCGCCAATCAGTGCTGTTGTGGTAGTGGTTACGGTAAAGTTACGGTTGGTTACGGTTAAGGGTTACGGTTGAAACCCTTGTAAATACTGGCGGTTACGGTTGTCTACGGTTAAAAGTACATTCTTTAATAATTAGTATATATTATAGTATAGAACTTAGTAAAAATAAGAATATATAGAGAATAGAGTTTTAACCGTAACCGTAGAAACCGTAACTTCCTTGATTTATAAGGGTTTGAAGCACTTTTTAGGCTATTTTTAACCGTAACCGAAGTGTAACCAACCGTAGAAAGTGAGGTAAAAATGAGTGATCAGAAGAAATTAAGTGCAAGGGAATATCTGAAACAGCTTGAAGTGTTAGATATGCAGATAAATGATGATATTGCCACGCTGTCAGATATGAAAATGAATGTATGCAGTGCAGGCGGTATTGATTACAGCCGGGACAAAGTGCAGACTTCACCTATAGGTGATAAGTTATGTAAGGACGTAGTGAGGTATACCATGTTTGACCAACACATCAATGAAGAAATAGATCAGTTTGTTGATGCAAAGAAGCAGATCATTAAGGAAATCCGGGGATTGCGTGATAAGAATATGATTCAGATTCTTACAAAAGTGTATGTGCAGTTTAAAACAGTCAAGATTGCTTCACAGGAAATGAAAAAATCTTACTCATATACCGTAGAACTGCATAATAAGGCACTTTCAGCGTTTGAAGATACCTATAAAAACCTTACATATCTGACATAAAACCAATTATTTCATATTTGACAAATACAAGCTGACCTTTTATAGTGTATGCTGTACAAAAATTTTTGCAGGTAATTTATTACCTGCAATTTTTATTTGCAATAAAATATGCTTATTGTCTTATGTGCTGCAAGGGTGCTAAAACCTCCTACCTTGCAGCACTTTTTGTTATAAAAATGATAGAAAGGCGGTGTTGTTATGGCAAAAAAAGGCAAATTAACTGAAAAGCAGCAACGTTTTGTTGATGAATACCTGATTGACCTGAATGCAACACAGGCAGCTATTAGGGCAGGTTATTCAGTAAAAACAGCGGATGCAATCGGATGTGAAAACTTGACAAAACCTAATATTCAACAGGCTATTGCTGAACACATGGCAGAACGGTCACGAAGAACCGGAGTGAATCAGGATAGGGTTGTATTAGAGCTTGCTAAGATTGCATTTGTCAGAATGACAGACGTTGTTGACAGTAACGGAAGAATCAAACAGGATGCATCTGCTGATGATCTGTCTTGTATTGAATCAATCAAATATAAGGAATCTGATAATGAATTTGGTGGAAGTGTTGAAAGAGAAGTCAAGATTGCTTCCAAGATGAAAGCCCTTGAATTGCTTGGTAAACATTTAGGTATGTGGAATGATAAGTTAGATGTGAATGTGACAGCCCCTATTGTTATTTCAGGAGCAGACGCACTTGAGGACTAAATACAGCCAGCCATCAAGTCAATATGTATTTGGTTATCAGAAGTTCATTCTGATGCCGGAAGATCACAAGGCTACAAAGTCCGGTAAGGTTAATGTGAAATTACCGGAAGTAGTCGGTAAGGGTTACGGTACATTTTGGCGGTGGAAAGGTAGATACAGGGCAGTCAAAGGTTCACGTGCATCTAAGAAGTCAAAGACTACAGCATTATGGTACATCACCAATATGATGAAGTACCCTGATGCGAACACCTTAGTTGTCAGAAAAACTTACAGAACACTAAAGGATTCCTGTTTTACTGAATTGAAATGGGCTATACATCGACTTGGTGTTGATGCTTTTTGGGATATAAAAGAATCACCACTTGAAATGACGTATAAGCCAACAGGTCAAAAGATTTATTTCAGAGGACTGGATGACCCACTGAAAGTAACATCAATCACTGTTGATCAGGGTGTATTGTGTTGGATGTGGATTGAAGAAGCCTATGAGATCAGCAGTGAAGATGATTTCAATATGCTTGATGAATCTATTCGTGGTGCAATCCCGGAAGGTTCAGACCTGTTCAAGCAGATTACCGTTACTTTCAACCCTTGGAATGAACACCATTGGTTGAAGAAACGGTTTTTTGATAACCCTGATGATGAAACCCTTGCACTTACAACCAATTACAAGTGCAATGAATGGTTAGATAAAGCCGACCTTAAGGTTTTTGAAACCATGCGGAAACAGAACCCAAGACGTTATGCAGTGGCAGGTCTTGGTGATTGGGGTATTGTCGATGGTCTTGTATATGAGAACTGGCATGAAGAAGCCTTTACACTGGAACAGATCAGGAAGCAATACAGTATTGATTCAGCCTTTGGTCTTGACTTTGGTTATACAAATGACCCATCTGCATTATTTTGTGGATTCATTGACACGGAGAACAAAAAGATATTCGTGTATGATGAAATGTATGCAGCAGGTCTTTCCAATGAGCGAATATATCAGAATATCACTGATATGGGCTATGCGAAGGAAAGAATCACAGCAGATTCAGCAGAACCAAAGTCTATTGATCAGTTAAAGGGTTATGGTCTTAGAGTCAAAGGTGCTGAAAAAGGCAAGGACAGTATCAACAGCGGTATTCAGTTTATTCAGGACTTTGAAATCATTATACACCCAAGATGTGTGAATTTCTTGACGGAGATCAGCAACTATACTTGGGACAAGGACAAGTTCGGTAATAAACTGAACCGCCCTATTGATGACTTCAATCACCTTATGGATGCAATGCGATATGCATTAGAAAAATATATCAAGAAAGGCAGCGGTTGGTTATACAAATAGCTGTATGGTTAAAATCATGAAAATAAAGATTCACAATGATGTATGGAAGGTCAAACTGGTGGATGCAAATGCAAAAAAAATGAACCCTGACCCAAACAGCTATAATTTTGGGCTGACCGAATATAAGGAACTTCTGATCAGTATTATGGACGGACGTTCTGAATCAGTGACACGTTCAACACTGATTCATGAATTGGTTCATGCTTTTCTATTTTCATACGGTCATACGGTTGAGGGTGAAGAAGCAATGTGTGACTTTTTTGGTGTTCATGGGGATGAAATCATTGACCTTACAAATCAGATCATAGAAAGGTGGGGTGACAGGTGCTTACAGTCGAAGAAATAAAAATGTTCATTGATGAAGATGCTGCATCAGTGAAAAAGCATTTTGCAAGAATAGGTGAACGCTATTTTGACGGTGATCACGACATTAAAAATTACAGAATGTTTTACTTCAATTCTGATGGTCAGCTTGTGGAAGATACAAGCCGGGCAAATGTGAGAATACCACACCCATTCTTTAAGGAACTGACAGAACAGGGTACACAGTATACCCTTTCAGGTTCAGATGGTTTTGTATTCAGTGATGTGCCTGAACTACAGAGTGAACTTGATGCAAGATTCAATAATAACGATGATTTTATTGATGAACTGTCAGAAACACTTACAGACTGTCAGACAAAAGGTTTTGCTTATATGTACGCTATGAAAGACAACACTGACAAGCTGAAATTCACGTGTGCTGACAGTATTGGTGTTGTAGAAGTAGAAGCACGATTTGCAGAGGACGGAAAAGACCATGTAATTTATTGGTACGTTGACCGGGTTGACAAGGAAGGTCACAGAATCAAGAAAATCATGGATTGGGATGATGAACAGGTTGTTTATTATGTTCAGACAGATGAAGGGGAAATACAGCTTGACGATAAAGCCAAGGTGAATCCAAGACCACATATACTGTATCAGGTTGATGGTGATGATAATACTTATATTGATTCACTTGGTTTCTTGCCATTCTTCCGGTTGGATAATAACAAGAAACAGATCAGCAATCTGAAAGCAGTAAAAGACCTGATTGATGATTATGACCTTATGGCATCCAGTCTTTCCAACAATCTGATTGACTTTGATCATCCATTATATGCGGTCAAAGGGTTTGAAGGTGATAACCTTGATGAATTGCAGCAGAATCTTAAGACAAAAAAGATTGTCGGTGTCGGTTCAGATGGTGGTATTGAAGTACATACAGTAGATGTACCGTATGAAGCCCGGAAGGTTAAGTTGGAACTGGATGAAAAGAACATATACCGTTTTGGTATGGGTCTGAACTTGTCAGGTCTGAAAGATACATCAGCAACAACCAATATTGCAATCAGGGCAGCCTATTCACTGCTTGATCTTAGATGTAAACACCTTGAAAGGAATATAAAGCGGTTCTTGCGTAAGATCGTGGCGGTGTGCATTGATGAAATCAATCAGCAGAACGGTACAGATTATCAGATCACAGATGTTTATTTTGAGTTCACCCACGAAGTAATGAGTAATGAACAGGAAAATGAACAGAATGAACTTACAGAAGCACAGAAACAACAGGTACAAATCAACACCCTGTTATCACTGGCACAGATTTTTGGTGATGATCTGACGATTCAGTATATTTGTGATGTTCTTGATATTGATTATGAGGATGTGAAGGACAAGTTGCCGGATAATGAAGCTGATAAGGTGCAGCAGGTGCAAGATGATCTTGATTCTATTATACCGGATGATGAAGGTGGTGGAATAGGTGAACAAAGCACAGAAGGAAGTGCAGCAAGCACAGCTTGATGAAGAAAAGAAAGTTATCAGACTGTTAGAAGTTGTATATGAGAGGGCAAAAAAGGACTGTGAACAGAAAATCATGGAACTGTCTGCAAGGACAGACCTTGAAAATCTGCAAAGTATAGTATACCAAAAGGAATATCAGCAAATGATGGTTGATCAGCTTGAAGCAATGCTCTATGACATGCATGAAGGTCAATTTACAACCATTGCTGATTACTTGGAACAGTCATATATCAACGGTTACGTTGGTATGTTCTATGATTTGCAAAGTACAGGTATACCGCTTGTAATACCAATTCAGCAAGATCAGGTTGTCAAAGCATTGAAAACCAACAGTAAACTGTCAAGTGGTCTGTATAAGCGTTTGGGTGAAGATGTTGATTATTTGAAACGTTCAATTCGTGCTGAACTTTCAAGGGGGATCAGTAGCGGTTCATCTTGGAATGAAATGGCGGTAAGGATTGCTAAGGGTATGAACAGCCCATTTAATAAAGCAATTAACAATGCGATACGGATTGCCCGGACAGAAGGGCATAGAATACAGAATGAAGCAGCCATTGACGGTCAGCATGGGGCAAAGAAAAAAGGTGCTGATATAGTCAAACAGTGGGATTCAACACTTGACAGTAGGACAAGATCGGAACACCGGGAATGTGACGGACAGGTCAGGGAAATAGATGAACCGTTTGATGTTGGCGGTGAGAAAATGCAAGCACCGGGTGTTGGCGGTTCTGCAAGGAACGTTTGTAACTGTCGGTGCTGTTTGCTGCAACGTGCAAAATGGGCTTTAGATGATGACGAATTAAAGACCTTACAGGAACGTGCAGCATTTTTTGGACTGGATAAAACAAAAGATTTTGAGGACTTCAAACAAAAATATTTGAAACTTCCTGACAATGCTGATACAATGAAAGTGGAAACACTATCTAAACCGAAAGGTTCAGATGATTCAACATATGATGCATTTTTCAAAACATTAAATGACAGATTGAAAGTACCATACAATACTGTTGAAAATCAAAAAATAAAAATGACATCTGATGAAATCATAAAGACTTTATCAGGCGGTGACCTTACTGGTGGTTCATGTGCATCTTTAGGACTTGCGTATATAGGACAGAAACAGGGGTGGAATGTTTTAGATTTTCGTGGTGGGGAAAGTCAGAACTTCTTTTCAAACACCTATAACCTGAAATCATTATTTGAAACTAAGGGTATTAAAAAAATAACTGCCAAAGGTGCGTGTACCGCAACTGTTGGGAAAAATCTGTTGAAGCAATGTGAAGTTGGAAAAGAATATTATCTTTATGTTGGAAGGCACGCAGCAATAGTTAGGAAAACAACCGATGAAGTGTTGCAATATTTAGAACTTCAATCACCTACACAGAGTGGGTGGCATGATTTTAACGGTAATGTTCGTTATACACTGGTAAATCGTTTTGGTTGTTCAAGTAAATCAAACAAGTGGTCACAAGAGATTCATGGAATGATAGATATTGCTGATTCAGATTTCAATACTGATGACTTCAAACGGTTGTTAGGGTATATAAATACTGCTGATTCAGAGCAGAAGAAAGGACAATATGGCACAACCAAGTAAATTTTTTAAAAATAATCCTGATGATAAAATATGGTGGGTAGATGATCATGAAAAAGTTGGTGAGTGGTTATTTAGTTTTGACAAAAAACATATTTTCAATATGTTCAGAGATTATCCACATGAACTGACTGACGAACAGAAAAAAATATTCGATGAAGAAAATCCATACTGGGCTGATTTCTTCAAAGACAGAAATTAAAAAGCAAAGGTACACAATTCTACACCTTTGCTTTTTTATTACCTATATGACCGTTATATGAGGTCAGAAAGGGGGGATAAAAGGAACATGAAAGCGTTGCACACTCACTTGGTATTGTAGAAAGGTTTGGTGATCCTGATTATCTCCCAACTATGGGTTAAATAGTATTTTTAAGGCATCCGCAAGGGTGTCTTTTCTTTTGTCCGAAAAAGGCTTATGACATTTAAACTGCTGCTGAAATGACCCCTGCAACATGGGATATAAACTGTTGACCGTTCCCGGTGACACCGGATATAAAAACATGACGGAGAAAGGAAGAAGAACATGGAATTTTTAAAAGCATTTTTTGGCGATAAGGCTATCACCTATGATGAACTGGTACAGGCAATCAATGCCTATAACGGTGATGAAAAGAACAAAGAGAAGCTGATCAAGATGGTCAACCTTACTGATGGTGGTTATGTGTCTAAGGACAAATACACCAACCTTGAAACTGACCTTTCCGGTAAGACTACAGAACTGACCAAGGCAAACAACCTGATTGAAGAACTGAAAAAGTCAGCCGGGAAAGACGAAGAAACACAGCAGAAAATCACTGCATATGAAACAGAGATTGCAAACCTTAAGAAAGAGAATGCAGAACTGAAAACAGAAAATGCATTGAAATTTGCGTTGGTTGCAGCAGGTGCGGTTGATGTTGATTATCTTGTATTCAAGGCAAAGGAAAAAGGTGAAATCAAACTTGGTGATGATGGAAAAATCAAGGGTGAAGATGATCTGATTTCAGGTCTTAAAACACAGCATCCTACCATGTTTGAAGCATCCAATGGCAATCAGCAGCAGAGTGGTAACAGAAAGATTCTTGAAAACAACTTGCCGGGTGGGGATAAAGACAAGACAGTTACCAAAGAACAGTTCCTTAAGATGGGTTACAACGAAAGAATGAAACTCAAAGAGGAAAACCCGGAGTTATTCAAACAGTTAAATGTACACTAAGAAAGGTTAAAATGGTGAATTAAATGGCAAGAACAGGAAATTTTGGCGGTTTTGCTTTTGATGAAGAAGTATTTACCGGGATGATGCAGGAAGCCGACTACTGGACTACACCAATCATTGCTTCCGGTATCGTGCAGCAGGACAGTTCTATTATGGACTTAATCGGTGAGCATGGAAACGTGGCAACAATTCCAATCTATAAGCCGATTGACGCAAATGAAAGCGGTATGGAAGCACTGAACAACGATGGTGAAACAAACAACACACCTGTTGAAATCAGCGGTGACAAACAGACTTGTATGCTTATTCAGAGAATGAAAGCATTCAAGGCTAAAGACTTCACAAAGGAATTAACTGGTGCTGACCCTATGACACTGATCAGAAATAAGATTGCAGGCTATTATGGTCAGGTTTGGGAAAAAGAACTGATGAACATTGCACAGGCAGTATTAGCAGTTGCAGCACTTAGTGATCATGTACTTGATCTTACTAAAAATACTAAGACAAACATTGAAGCAGGTACAATTTACGATGCAGAACAGGCAGCACTTGGTGATATGGCAGGTGGTCTTGGTCTGATGGTTATGCATTCCATGATCTTCAAAGAGTACAAGAAGATGGAAATGGTTGATTATGACAAGTATGTTGTCAATGGTGTGATTCAGAAAGAAATTACATTGCCAACTATCGCAGGTAAACACGTACTTGTAACTGATAGATTTACAGCTACAGGAGCAGGTGCAGATGCGGTTTACAGCACATATCTGTTTGGCGAAGGTGCATTTTTATCTTGCGATAAGAACAACTATGAGAATCAGTATACAACCAACTATGACCCGGAAGCATCCGCAGGTATTGACAAGTTCTATACTAAGCAGGGTAAGGTACTGCATCCGAATGGTCTTTCTTTAGCAGTTGATCAGATTGCAAAAGAATCACCGACTTATGCAGAACTTGGTAAGTCTGCAAACTACAGCCTTAAGTTCAATACAAAGAACGTTAAGATGGGTCTTATCAAGTCCAAGGTCGGTACAGCGGTTGTCTAAGAAAGGGTGATCTGATGATATTAGCAGTTGATGAAGTGATGAAATTGCCTGAATTTGCAACGCAAAATGAAAAGGTAATTGAAGAAAAACTGAACGCTGCTGAACTTATGATCAGAGCATACACAAACAACAATTTTCAGAATCGGTTTGTTCGGTTCACCGCTGACAGTTTGGGTAACAGACTGCTTGGAACGTCAGATTTTTTGAAAGTAGGTGATACAGTTCAGATTTCTCAGTCAATGGTGAATGATGGATTGTATAAGATCACTGAACTTGGTGATGATTTCATCAGAGTTGATCAGGAGTTGTACAAAAGTACAAACCTGATCACTAAAGTGGAATATCCGGCTGATGTTCGTGCAGGTGTACTTGAATTACTCAAGTGGGACATTAAGAACAGACCGAAAACCGGAGTCAAATCTGAAACGCTGTCAAGATACAGTGTAACTTACTTTGATCAGGACGCTAACAATCAAGTTATGGGCTATCCTGTTGCCTTACTTGGATTCTTAAAGCCTTATATAAAGGCAAGATTCTAGTTATATGAGTGTTGGCGGTAACATTCAAGCATTGTTACAGGTAAAAAAGAACGGTGCTAAAAATGCCATAGGTGAGCGTGTAAACACATGGGTTGATTGTACATCAATCTTAGGTTGGTTGGACTTATCAACAGGTGATTCAAAGCATACAACTTTTTATGCCAAGGTTCAGGAAAGTACACACATTTTCTTGTGTGACTTTACCAACCTTAAGAATCTGTCAACTGATTGGGTTTGGAATCCATTCAGTTTTCTGACAGGTGTGATCAGTAAGACGGATGAACAGGAAACCGTTGATGTGACAAGTGACAATGCAAGAATGGTTGTAAACGGTGAAGTGTATGAAATCCTTCTGATTGATGACCCTATGAATATGCATGATCATTTAGAAATCTATTTAAGGTTTATAGGGGGTCAGTAGTATGTCAGTTGAATTTACAGATAACACAGCGAAAATTAAAGCTGCATTATCGGAAGGGGTTATTGGATTCCTTCACGAAGCAGGTGGCGAAATACAGGCACAGACCCAAAGGAATAGCCGGGTTGATACCGGACAAACAAAGGGGTCTTACAAATATATGGTTGATGAAGGAAAAGATGAATCAACTGTTGCTGTAGGTTCAGACCTTGAAAATGCGATTTGGGAAGAATTTGGTACTGGTGAGTATGCACTACACGGTGGTGGAAGAAAAGGCGGTTGGGTTTATAAGAGTAAGAAAGACGGTAAATTTTACCACACTTACGGAAAAACACCACGACAACCACTCACGAAAGCATTTCAGAGTGTAGCCCCAAAGATAAAGAAACAGCTTGTAAATGTCATTAAACAGAATTTAGGGGGTTAATTATGGTTGATATGCTTGGTTTTATTTCTGATCAGCTTGATCAACTTGGTATTCCCTATGAATTTGGTGAATGGACAGGTGAAATTAGCTATCCTTACTTTGTTGGTTCGTTCAATGAAACTGAACACCGATTAGAGGACGGATATACAGGCGGTGTGTTCACACTTGATGGTTGGTCAAGGGGGTCAAAGTTACCGCTTGCAGAAATAAACGATAAAATAAAAACAGTATTTGAAGATTTAAGGGCAGTTCAGGAAGGGACTGCTTTTTTTATTACCTATTGGAACGGTTTGATGATTCCAACAGGTGAAGAAGATCTTTTTAGAATTACGATAACACTTAACACACATGAGTGGAAAGGGGCTTAAAAGAATGGGCTTAAAAAAACATGGTATTACATCTGAAACCATCAAGAACATGATCTTGGGTGCAGGTGTCATTTACAAAAATCTTAAGTATGAGAAATCAAGCAACGGTTGGACTGGTACACCACTTGGTGCAACTTCCGGTGGTCTTAAGTTCAATTATGAAGCACAGTGGTTAGATGTTGAGGTGGACGGTGCAACTGTACTGATCAAGGGTGTCAGCAAGCAGAAGGTTGGTGAATCTGCCACACTTGAAGGTCAGATGACAGAACTTACAGAAGATATTCTTGTAAGTGCATTACACCTCGTAAAATCCACTTCCGAAGATACAACCTATGCCAAATATGTATCTAAGGAAAACATCACAGAAGCAGATTATCTTGAAAATGTTGCATATGTTGGAACACTTTCAAGCGGTAAAAATGTAATCATTATTTTACCGAACGCACTCTGTACAGAAGCATTTGAACTGGAAACAAAGAACGCTGAACAGACAACATTTGCTGTCAAGTTTGAGTGTACAGCTGATCTTGAAAACGACAGCTTAAACAAGTTGGATATTGCTATTTACTATCCAAACGCTGTTGTGTAGGGGGTGTGAATTATGCGAGTTGTAGTAGTAAGAGAATATACAGACAAGTACACAGGTGAAGGTCATGTGATCGGTGAAAAACTGGATATGACAGAAGAAAGATTTGCAGAAATTCAGGACAAAGGAATGTTTGTGGTTGATATTTCTGATGAAGTAGTGCAGCAGGAAACACCTGTTGTATCTGCTGAACAGGTAGAAGATCAGGAACAGGAAACAGCAAGTGAACAGACGGAACCTGTTGAATATGAAACATCTGCATCAAAACAGGATAAACCTGCAAAGGGTGGTAGAAGAAACAGATCGAAAAAAGAAAGTGAGGATAAATAATCATGGCAGATTTCAGATTTAAGGATTTAACAGTTGATAACGCATTTGACTTTTGTGAGGTTCTTGCAGTTATCGGAGTAGAACAGGTTATTGGTGCATTTGACAAAGACGAGATTCAGCAGTTGCAGGAATCAGGTACAGATATGAAAGAAGTTGGTATTGTCATTGCTATGAAGGTGTGTGGCATTCTGATCAAGAACATTTCAAAGGCAAGAAATGAAATCTGTAAGTTTTTTGCTAACTGTATGGAGTGGGACAACGGTACAGCGGTTACTGCTGATGATGTGAAGAAATTCAAGCTGAAACAGTTTGTTGTCATGGTGAAAGATTTTGCTAAGAAAGATGATCTTATGGATTTTTTCGAGGGTGTTGCCGAATTAGTGGGTACGGAACAGAACGATTCGATGAGTGCTGCAACCGTAGATATGGTAACCCCTACAGCTATTTAGATAAAGCAATCAGCCGGGGGAAGTTAGACGCTACTGTTAGAACAGTTCTGAAACAGGACAATGAAGAAAAACAGTGGGACTTATACTGTGCAATCACAGCAAACCCACTTGCTGATGATGTTGGAAATTTTGAAGAATTTAAACAGCGGTTTATGAGTACAGCACCGAAAGGTGGAAATACTGAACAAACTGAACCGACAATGAACAATGCACAGATTAAGTTACAGGTGGAAAAAGCAAATAAAATTCTGAATGGATTCGTGCCACCGCTGAAAGGGGGTGGCTAATCGTTGGATATTTTTTCGTTGGTCGGAAAAATAACGATCAATTACGCTGATGCGATAAACAACATTGAAAAGGTTTCAAAGTCTGCAAAGGACACAGCTGAAACACTGGAAGATGTTGATAAAAAGGCAGATGGTGCAGGTGATTCAGTAGAAGATGCCGGACAAGCTGCCAAGAATGCAGACAGTGGATTTACGACATGGAAAGCCACGCTTGCGAATTTAGCATCTACAGCAATCACAAAAGTAATTTCAGGATGTACACAGTTAGCTGAAAAAATGGCAGATGTGACAAAATCAGCGGTTGGTCACTATGCTGAGTATGAACAGTTGGTTGGTGGTGTTGAAACACTATTCAAAGACAGTTCCGGTAAACTGATTGACTATGCTGAAAAGGCATATAAGACAGCCGGGATGAGTTCAAATCAGTACATGAATACAGCAACGTCATTTGCTGCTTCATTGATTCAGGGTCTTGGCGGTGATACTGCAAAAGCGGTTGAACTGACCAACCTTGCTATCACTGATATGTCAGATAATGCTAACAAGATGGGTACTGACATAGGTTCTATACAGGACGCTTACCAGGGTTTTGCAAAGCAAAATTACACGATGTTGGATAACCTGAAACTTGGTTATGGTGGTACACAGTCTGAAATGATCAGGCTGATCAATGATTCAGGTGTGCTTGGTGAAAAGATTGATAGTTTGGATAACGTAACGTTTGATCAAATGATTGAAGCTATTCACAAAGTTCAGGATAACTTAGGTATAACCGGAACAACCGCACTTGAAGCAGGTACTACAATATCAGGCTCATGGAGTTCAGTACAGGCATTGTTTGAAAATATCCTTACAAAAGTAGGTTCAAAACTTGCACCTACTGTTATGGGGTTTTTACAGCAGTTGTCAGACTGGATGGAAAACGTTGACTGGGATGCGTTTGCAACGTCTGTTGGTGATGCACTACAAAGTGTATTTGACTGGATTCAAAAAATTGATTTTACAACATTCTTTGAAAAAGGAATGGACGGTGTTGAAAACTTCCTTGAAAAACTAGGTGGTCTTATTGAAGATGTGCCTAAGATTATTCAAACGTTCAAGGATTGGTCACCGCTTATAGCCGGAGTTGCTGCCGGGTTCGTAACCTTAAAGGTTGCAATGGCAATATCATCATTGATTGATGCAGTGAGTACAGCAATCGGAATTTTAACAGGTGTGGAAGAAACTGCAACAGTAGCACAAACCGGATTGAATACAGCGATGGATGCAAACCCTGCTGTATTTATTATATCAATTATAGCCGGGCTTGTGGCTGCACTGATCACATTATGGAATACCAATGATGGTTTCAGAGAAGCAGTTACAGCTGCATGGGATTCAGTAAAAGAAGCTTTTTCAAATTTAGCTGAATCCATTGGTGAGAAAATCGAAGTCGTTAAAGAGTTCTTTGGAAACTTGAAAGATGCTGCATCAGAGAAGTTTTCGGCAATGAAAGAAGTTGTTTCAGATAAGTTTTCACAGATCAAGGGAACGATGGGTACTATAATGCAGGCTGCAAAAGATACGGTGTCTGAAAAACTACAAAACATGAAAACTGCATATTCTGAACATGGCGGTGGAATCAATGGAATTGCAGCAGCTGCAATGGAAGGTGTAAAAGGGTATTACTCAGCCGGGTACACATTCATTGACAATCTGACAGGTGGTAAACTTTCAGCAATAGCCGATAAATTCAAGTCAAAAATGTCAGAAGCAAAACAGGCAGTTTTAAACAAAGTATCAGAGATTAAAAATTCATTTTCAAGTGGTCTTGGTAATGCCTATTCGACAGTTACCAATATACTTGGAAATATTAAGAATAAGTTCAGCAGTATCCTTGAAGGTGCAAAGAACATTGTAAGTAACGCTATAAACAGAATTAAAAGTTTCTTCAATTTTTCGTGGTCATTGCCAAAACTCAAATTACCACATATTTCAATCAGTGGTTCTTTCAGTATCAATCCACCAAGTGTTCCACACTTTGGAATCAGTTGGTATAAGAAAGCAATGGATGATGGTATGATCATGAATCAGCCGACTATTTTCGGTTACAACGCTAAGTCAAATCAGTTCTTGGCGGGGAAGCCGGAAGTGAAACGGTTGTCGGAACACAGAGTCTTATGGATATGATCAGGGTAGCGGTCAATGAGGAAAACGCTTCATTACTGGAAAAACTTGACCGGATTCTTACAATCCTTGAAAGTTATATGCCTTTCATTCCACAACTTGCGAACCTGAAACTGGTAACAGATACAGGAGTGCTTGCAGGTGAACTTGCCCCGGCAATGGATGAAGAACTTGGTAAGATTTATATTAGAGAAGGACGGTGATAGCCCATGATTCAAGGTGTGACTTTTGGAATTAAACACAGTTATGAAGATTTTGGGCTTATCCTTTCTTCAAAAGAAATCGGATTGCCTACACCTAAAACAGAATCAGTCAGTGTAATTGGTCGCAATGGTGACCTTGATCTGACTGATGCGTTGGGTGATGATGTAAAGTTTGAAAACAGGAAGTTGTCATTTACTTTTTCCCTATTAAATGGTGCAAGAGATTGGACTGCAACACTTTCCAATCTTTCCAACTATTTGCATGGTAAGAAGATGCGTATTGTTATGGACGCTGACAAAACTTTTTATTACTGGGGACGGTGTACAATTAATAAATTTAAAACAGATCGTACACTTGCCATTATCACAGTTGATTGTGATGTTGAACCGTACAAGATTGAAACAAATTCAGCAAGTGAACCGTGGTTGTGGGATGTTTTCAGTTTTGTAAACGGCATTATCCATGTGAATGAAGTGAAAGTAAACGGAAGTAAAAAAGTAAATTTGATCAATCGTGTCAAGATTGTATCACCAACATTTATCTGTTCAACAGCTATGAAGGTGACACACGAAGGTAACACTTATAGTTTACCTGTCGGAGAAACAACAGTTTATGACATTCGTTTACAGGAAGGTGATAATTATGTAACATTTACCGGAAACGGTACAGTCAAGATCAATTACAGAGGGGGTTCATTGTAATGTATAGAGTATTATGTGATGGACTGCCTATTTATGATTTACGTGATGAAAACCTTGTTTTGATTGACCCTAAACTTGATTTAGAGGTCAACAAAGCAGGGTCTTTTAGTTTTAAGATGCCACCACAGCACCCACAATATGAATTACCACAAAAAATGCTGTCATGTATTCAGGTATTTCAGGATGATGAAGAAGTGTTTAATGGCAGAATCGCAGGATGCAATATTGATTTTTACAACAGGAAACAGCTTACTTGTGAAGGTCAGCTTGCATATCTGAATGATAGTATACAAAGACCTGCTGAATATCATGATATGACCGTCAGGGGCTATTTAGAATCATTGATTGCGTCACATAATAAGCAGGTATCAAAAGATAAACAGTTCAAAGTTGGTATTGTTACTGTAACAGATAGTAATGATTCATTGTATAGGTACACGAATTACAACAGTACCATGAAAGAAATCAAGGAAGATTTAGTTGATGATCTTGGGGGTTATTTACGTGTAAGAAATGTCAATGGAACAGCTTATTTGGACTATATAGAGGATTATGAGAATGTAAGCACACAAAGTATTGAGTTCGGTGAAAATCTGCTTGATTTCAGCAGAAATACAGACTTGACAGATATTGCAACTGTATTCATTCCACTTGGTGCAAAATTGGAAGAAAGCCCGATTGCAGCACTTGAACAGCGATTGACGATTGAAAGTGTAAATGATGGGTCAGATGCACTTATAAATTTGGAAGCTGTAAAGAAATTCGGATATATCACCAAAACAATTACTTGGGACGATGTAACAACCCCTGAGATGCTGTTATATAAAGCAAATAAGTACATTGCTGATTATCAGTGGGACAGTATGACACTGGAAGTAAGTGCGGTTGATATGCATTGGACAGATGCTGATGTGGAACAGTTCAAACTTGGTGATAAGATCAAAGCACATTCATCACTGCATGGACTTGATCGGTATTTCCCGTTGTCAAAAATGTCAATACAGCTTAACAATCTGTCAAGTAGTAAGTTCACGCTTGGTACAGTGGTTAATACAAAAATCACAGCAACTTCACGAGGTATATCAGGAGTTGTATCAAAGGCGGTTAATACAATACCTGTACCGTCTGCAATAGTAAAACAGGCTGTTGATCAGGCAACAGCATTGATTACAGCAGCAACACATGGTCATGTGGTCACCACAGCAAATGAACAGTTGATCATGGATACTAATGACGTAAACACTGCCCGGAAGGTTTGGCGGTGGAATCTGAACGGTCTTGGTTATTCATCAACCGGGTACAATGGGACATATAAGACTGCTATCACAATGGACGGTCAAATCGTCGGTGAACGGTTGGTTGGTGGTTCGGTATCTGCTGAAAAACTTGATATTACTTACAGAAATCAGGTGATTAAAGAAATAGCCGATGCAGAAGAATCAGCAAGATCAGATGCAGAAGATTACACTGACGGTGAGTTGAAAAATTATTATACCAAGAGCGAAGTTGAAACAAGTATTAAAAATACAAAAAATTCAGTTCTGTTGTCTGCAAAGGAAACAGCTGAACAGTACGTTGATGGTAAACTGAAAAACTATTCAACGTCAGCACAGATCAATGTCAAGACAGATTCAATAGAAACAGAAGTAAGGAAGAAAGTTGGAAAATCTGAAATTGTAAGTGCTATAAATCAAAGTGCTGAAAAAATTAAGATTGCAGCAAATAAAATAGCACTTGAAGGTATTGTAACTGTAAACAATAGATTCAAAATACTTTCAGATGGTTCTATAGAATGTACACATGGAAAGTTTACAGGAACTATAACAGGTTCTAAGATAACAGGTTCAACTATAAATATCACTGATTCAAAAGGGTGTACTATTGACTTGGATGCGTCCGGGCTTAGAATCAGTGCAAATGAGTATACCGATATTTTCGGGCATCAGGGTGGAACACTTACGATTGGAACAACAGCTTCTATTTTAGAATCAATGTTTTCACCGATTAGTTTTCAACCTACATCAGGCGGTATTTGGAATATGCCACTTGCTGATGGGTGTAACAAATTCAGATTTGTGTGGAACGTTACGTCATCAAGTTACGTAGAAATTCAAACACTATACGGTGCATTTGGATTAACAGCATGGTCATCTGATAAAAAATTAAAGAAAAATATTGTTAACTCTGAAATTAGCGGAGTTGATGAAATTATGAAGATACCACATTATGCGTATGATTGGATTGATAAAGATTATCATGTAAATTGTGGATACGTTGCACAAGACATGGAAAATGTTAATAAGAGTTTTGTGTTAAAGATTCCGCAGAAGGACGAAAAAGGTAAATTTTTGGGATATAATTATCAGATTGATGAAACAAATATTATACCTGTCATTACAAAGTCAATTCAAGAATTAGTAACACGTGTTATAGAATTGGAGAAAAAATATGAACAATAGCGAAATGGGACAGTCACTCGCTGTCATGATTGAAAGTGCAAGAATTAAAATGACAAATGCAATAAATCAGGTAATTCATGAAACGTCTTTACCTGCATACCTTATTGAGGGAATTTTAACTGGTATCATTTCTGACATTCGTAATCAAAAGAATGCAGAAATGTTAGAAGAAATGATGACCGTTCAGAATGAATTAAAAAATAAAATAAATCTAACAGAACAAAAAAAGAAAGAAGGTGCTGAATAATGGCAAACATACAGCCTTATATTGATCAGATTTTAAATGCAGTATATGGTGAAGAGGTAAGATCGTCTATTGTCAATGCACTTGAAAAAGTAAATGATGATAATAACTCTTACGCTGATCTGAAAAAAGAAGTAATTGCTGCAAAGGATGCGGTTGATAAAGATGTTAGTGCAGTACAGCAGAAACTTAATGCTGCAAGTACTGCGTTAACTAATTTGCAAAATGCTACAAGTGCAGCTAATACAGAGAAAACCAATTTGCAGAACGCTACGAGTACAGCCAACGCAGCAAAGAAAAATTTGACAAATGCAACTAGTACAGCCAATACGACAAAAAGTAATGTTGAAGCAGCAACCAATGCTGCAAATACAGCAATCAGTAATGCAGGTGTAGCAAAGACAAATCTTGAAAAGGTAATTACAAGTGCGACAACCGCACAGAGTAATTTACAGGGTGTGATTGATAATGCAAATCAGATTAAGGGTCAGTTGGATAGTTCCAATGCTACAGCAATAACATCAAAGAAAAATCTTGATTCTGCAATTTCTGATGCAAGTACAGCAAAAAGTCAGCTTCAGCAAGTAATTAACAGTGCCGATTCAATAAAAAGGGCATTATCTGATGTAATTTTGACAGCAAATACAGCAAAGTCAAATCTTGACACATCTGTAAATACAGCTAATGGTGTATTACAGTCATTAAGTGCAGAAAATGCAAGTGCAGCAAGTAACATTGATGAATTGAAAAGTGAAAACTTCAACAGTCAAGAAATTCTTTCAGGTGTGGCAGATATTCGTGCCTACTTGGGTATCCCTGCCGATGATATTGTTGGTATTCAGGTCGATTACAAAAATAAAACATTCAAAAGACTTGCAGGAGCAGCCAACCTTTCAAAAGGTTCTGATTTTGACAAGTTCACAATGTTTGGTGGTCGTAAACGCTGTAATGTGGCTGATGGTGGCTCTATAGTAGCATGGTACGGTGATGCAGAT
>ENA-OOPV01000068-OOPV01000068.1-human-gut-metagenome-genome-assembly--contig:-NODE-68-length-18163-cov-2.928429_pt1 | contig 18163 bp, 14 predicted proteins | sample MGYA00241081_ERZ501147 | MGnify/ENA primary metagenome ERZ501147 (study PRJEB25962, sample SAMEA2042435) | human gut metagenome | biome: human gut; feature: human-associated habitat; material: faeces...
ATATTTCTGAACAAGGAATTTCGTACTGAAATCCCACGTTCCCGGACATTTGCCGCTTTTGTCCTCCAGCGAAGCCTCATAGGTGGTATTTGCTTTCGGGAAAGCGCAGCCGCCGGAAAGGGATTTTATACGCTGGTCATATTTTATCGGAACCGTCGTCGGCACACACCCTTCCTCTTTGCTTCCCGTAATCCACCCCGTATCATTGCTGCCGCTGATACTGCAGTGCAGCGTCTTGGAGCAGCTATAGGGTTCACCGTCGCTGTTGTAGCAGGTACACATTATGGTCTTGGTACCGGAATAAGATGCGGTCTCTCCGCCAGGATTTGAATTTTTTAAGCTAAAATCACCACATTCCTGATTCCAGGCATCTTTTGTTGCATCGGTTGTTAATTTACACGCGGTAACAGCAGGCAACACTTTTTCAATCGGCCCTACTCTGCCATATTTCTCCGCCTGAGTCTTAGCCACGCGATAGGACATCATACCTTCGTCTACGGCTTTGACTATCATCCGCATATTCCGATATTTATTGCGCAGATATTCGGATTGCAGATTTTTCTGGTCGTTCCAGGGTTCAAACTGCAAGGTGCCGTTTTCAGTCAGTTCCATAACGTGATTGTACCCTATGCGCCAGCCTTTTTCGGCCTTTACACGGTTATCCGTCTGGATATCATCGGCCTGCGTTCCGTCTATCAGAAAATCGGTATCATTATATTCGCGATTGTTTATAATCTCCTCTCCGGCTTCCTCATAGCCTGATTTTGAGGTTCCGTCTTCAAAATCCATTCTTTCCAACTTTGGATTAAAATCTACTTTAGGATAATCACCTTCTTTTGGTTCCGTATCTGACGTAACTGTATCCAATACGCAGGCAAACATGGTAGAACTGGTCACGGTTTTGCCCGAAGCGTCTTCGTATTGGCAGGGATTAGTTTCATCCAAGCGATACCCGTCGGGGCAGCTTTCATAAAACCCGTCACATTCACTGCTTTTCGTTCCCAATATCGTATCCGTCGTATCTTTCTGGTACTCTTCTATTACAGTACGGGAAAGCCCGGAACGACTGTCATGGTCGTTAGCTTTGGCCGGAGCGCTGCCGCCGTACCAGATAGATGCCCCCTGACCATTACTGTAACGGTCAAAGAATCCGGCTGTGCACTGATCGCTTTTTTCCAGAACTTTCAGCATACGCTCATGAATTTCTTTAGCTTTCAAATATTTACGGTACTGAGACTTATATTCGCCAAGCTGAGCCTTTAAGTTATGCAGGTTCATCGCCTGGTTAATCTGCTCGTCAACCGGCTGCAGTTTTCCTAAAATTGCCGTATCGTCCGCATTTTTGAGCTCAGCCTTATCTTCGTTCAGCCCGGGGCAGTTTTTGCCACCGTTTTTGCATTCTTCGCTGCGAATGTAGTCGCCGCCAAGCATCGTTCCTTTAGCATGGGCATAGGTTCGGCTTTCATTATAAGCAAAACGATATCCGTTATCAAGATAATCTTCGGCCGAACTCTGCTGGTCATCAGGATTTATCGGGTCAACCATATCAATCTGCTTAGCGGACATAAACTGAGCTTCCGCCGCCGTCAAGTCTTCTACCATACGCATCAGGCGGTCATATACCGTCGTTACGATATAGGCGTTCATAATTTCGCCGTACTGACCGGGGTTTTCACTATTTTCCGGATCACCTTCGGGTTCGGCCTTTTCCGGCTCGATATAAGCCATCTGCAAACCGAAAAAGACGCAGTGTTCGGCCATTTCTTCCTTAGTATACAGTCCTTTCTGGCAATTATCCAACCGCTCTATGGTCTTTTCTACCAACCCCAGATAATCTTCCGTTACCCTTCCGGTCAGATAGGTTTCCATTATTACATCCTGCTTATATTCAATCGCTTTGTGTTTATATGCCGTCTTCACCGCCGGATAATTGTCCGGATAGTCGCTTTCGGGAGGATAGGTGAAAAACAGCGTATGGAAAGCATTGAAATTTTCTTCTTCATCAAGGCCGCCTTTGCTGATGCCCAATTCGGCATTGTTTTGTAATTTTCCCTTGCCCGGGGTTTTATTTTTACCGCCTTCGCTTTTAAGTTTTTCGGATACAAAAGCAAAAACCTGTCCTTTTTTAAGAACTTCAAGCTTTTGGCTGTTCAGCTCGGACTTAATCGTCTGAAGCTGGCGGTAATAAGCCTTCAGATTGGACACCACCTTATTGGCATTGCCGGGGATATCGACTTCAATGTCCCAAGGCATCGGCGGCAATAAAAAGAATGCATCTGCCTTTTTTACCTCTGCACCCAAGATGACGACACTCAGGAGCAGGCATTGCAGCAATCTTAATTTTTTAACCATTGGTAGTCCTCCCCGTTAACTTTGTAATTTTCTTCCACCGCGGTTACGGCATTGTTTGCCGTATCAGCCTCTTTTACAATCTTATCAACATATTCCTTAGTCAGAATATATTTTTCCAAATCAAAATCCTTATAGGTTCCGTTCGGCGTTTTTACACCGTTCAGATTCAGCAGTTCTCTTGCCGCCATATACTGTAAGCGGGCGCTTTGCAGTTTGGCATACATCAGCAGAGCCTTCATATTTTCTATTCTGGTTGCCGAATAAGACGAAATTGCCTCCAACTCGCCGGTAGCTTTGGGTGTGTTCTTGAACATTTCGTCAATTACTTCGGTTCGCACCGGAATCTCACGCCGCAGTGTTGCCGTTACCTGCAAAAGATGCGCTGCCGTATTGGTCAGCAAGTACTTCCGTTCGCGCGCAACGGCATCAATTTTTGTCTGGTGCATAATGCGCCCTTCATCGCCCGACGCGCTGTCCAACTCTTCCGGATCATAAAAATAACGTTCAATAAATTTTTTATAGTCTTCTTCCGTCGGCGTAAATTGGTTGACGATATCCGGATTGCTCTTCATGCTCCATTCAATATCTTCCTCATCCGCCACTTTGCTGACAAAAGTCTCGTCTTCTTTATCAGCATCCAATTCTTTCAGACGGGTTTGATACGATACATACTGCGGGTCTTCCGGAGTTCCGACTTTGGCTTTTTCATTTTCCAGCGTATCGCGCTGGGACTCCAGCGTTATAGCCAAAGTATCCAGTTCTGTACACGCCGCAACCAGCGCATCATATTCCATCTGGGCTGTCATATATTCATCCTGTGCTTTTTCAGCCTCACCGGGAATATGTTTAACGCTTTCATATTTGGCTTTCTTTTGCTGGACTTCCGCCCTTTTCTGGTCGCGCTCGCTTTCTTTTGACGTCTGCAAACTTCTGGTTTCTTTTATACTTTCTTCAACGATGCCGATTTTTTCGTCATAATACAGATTACGCCCTTCTACATAAGCATCCTGCTCTGCCTGAAGCTTATCCTTGTTTTTCTTTTTGGTTCCCTCAACAACTTTTTTCATTTTTTCCTGAACCAGTTTTTTACCGTTTTCGGTCGCATATTCTTTAGCCAGTCCGAAAAGTTCTTCCTTATTGAAGCCCTGCGATGTCATCTGTTTTGCCTGAGAAACATGCGTCGTTATCTGCGTTGAGGCATCGGCAAGCTTGCCAGCCCATTCGCTGATTTTTGCTGCCAGCGTCGGCGCATCAATAATCAATGCCTCTGCCGGGACAGGCCTGAATGCCAGCGAAAAAATTAATGCGGTTGCAATTAACAGTCTTTTCATGCCAGCACCTCCCCTATTCATCCGCTTCTCTGGTTTGACGCGTCAGTTCAGCCGTTGCTCCCGCGCTCGCCATATATGCGCGAAGCTCCAAAATCCGGTTCAAACGCTGTTGCGTCGCGATAGCTACGATATTTTGCGCATTTAGAATTTCATCAATATTATTCTTTTTGAATTCAACCTGATACAGAGAACCGTCTTCGACGAGTATGCTCTGTCGTGCCGAAACGCCCTTGGCAAACAGAAGCGCCGCATCATCTGCTACGACGGCATTAATCAAACGGCGGTTTTTACTGGTCTTTTCAATATCATCCCCCTGGCCGCGCTGGTAAATATAGCTGGTTTCAACCGTTTGCGCCAGGCTTTTGTCGCTTTTTTTCTTCAAATCGCCTTTTTTCAGCTCTTCGGCACCCGGCATAACCCTAATCTCCTTCATGCTTTTTACATAACTTTCCGAATCTTTTGCAAAAGCCTCCAAAGCTTTCGGATCACATTGTTTCGGGTTTTTGTAACAGCTGCTTGCCAAGTCAAACCCCTGCCGCGCCCTCTTTTCTATATCGCGCAGCTTTTTAGTATATTGCTGAACCTTATTTTCTACATCCTTATACAATTCCAGCGCCGACTGCACTTTTGCCATTATGTCAAAAATTGCATACGCTTCTCTCGTATACACGAACAAAGAAAGGAACAGGGCTATACACAGTTTCTTTTTCATCAGCCTTCTCCACCCGTGGTTTTGCCAAAATAGTTATAATCAAACGTTGCCAGATCTTTTAAAATTTCTGTCTGCTGATTTTGGGCATCCGCATCTACTATGCTTAAAATTTGCTGTGTCGAATAGTAGTTTATCTGAGCTCCGGCAGCATAGTCGTCTTTGGTTGTCGTACTTTCCTTCAATCCATCCTGCATACTGACAATGTTTTTATCCTTGTCCGGATCAGGCAATTTTTTAGGATCAACATAGTCCAAACTTGACTTATAGTTATTTACCACCGCCAGTGTCAGATTATTAAATGCAGAATCGTTATAGGCTTTAGTCTGTTTATCGCGCCATTCTCTTTTGGCGGCTTCGGTATCTGCCCCTATAGCAGAACCATTGCTCGTCCCTTTGCTGGCGGCTTCGGCATATTTAAACAGACAGTCGGCCAAATTCTTTTCTTTCTGGGCAATAGATGCCGTATCGGTTTTATTTATTTCCGAAACGGAAATATCTTTGGCACGCAGACCGCAGATTGACAAGATTACATTTGAAAAAACGGCTTTTCCTTTTACTGCCTTATTTTCATTGGCATCCAAGTCATCGTTTTGCATTGTTCCCCAGTTCCTTTTAGTCGCCTCGACAAACTCGGAATCGCGCCCGTCCAAAAAAAGCGTCGTTCCGCGTTCAAAATCCTGAGCCATGGCCTTAGCGCGATTCAATGCGTCAATACGGCGAATTTCGCTCCATAGTTTGGGCGATTCAATATCGGTCATCCCCATTAAGGCAAAACCGTTACGCGTATTGTCAACATCTTTCAGGGTTTTGCGCAAGACATACAATGTCCCTTTATTGCTGTCATCGTCCGGTTCCAAACTCCCCCAAGTCGCAGAAAATTGTTTGGCCTTGCTTAAACTGACAATATTTGCAATGCTATAATCTTCGATGATGTGTTTGTAAACGCCGTTTTTCTGATAATCCTTATAAAGTTCTTCTTTGAATGCATTCGGATACAGGTCTTTTTCAGTTTTGGCCTTTACAACGCAAGTTCTTAATTTTCCGGGATTTTCTTCTACGTCGGCAACATCCAAATTATCACATGCCAGTTCTTTAGACAGCAAAAAACTTTTATCGCCATCTTCGGCATAAACCCCCTTCAGAAAAAAAGACAAGTTTTCCGAGTGAAAGCTGAAAGCATATACTTTACCAGACCGTACAAACTTTTTTTGCATTTGCGGCTCTAAAAAAGACATCTGCTCACTGCCGTCTGAATAATCTCCTGAATTGCTGATGCTGTTCATCATATTTTCTTCAAGCGCGTCAATCTTATCTGCAATTTCCTGCGCATTTGCAACTAACCCGTCGATAACGCCCTGGTCTATTCCGGCATCAAGGGAAGCTACGCTGTTTTTAAAATCCTCGCCGGCCTGATTTAAAGCTTCGCGGTCGGTTTTTCCCGCGTAATAATCGCTGACAGCCTGACTGTAGCTGTCAAATGCCGCTGCGACTTTTTCACTGTACTGTTCGTTATAGTCCGCCTTAGCGGAAGCGATGATGTCTGACGAAGTATCCTTTAATCCGTCAATATCATTTTTGATATTTCCAGCTTCCTGCTTGAATCCGGCGCGCTCTTCATCACTCAGCCCATCATACCCGTTGACGCTGTCTACAAGCATATCCAGCGCCTGATTGGCGGTGTCGAGTGATTCATTGATAGCTTTATCGGCTTCATCAAATGTCTTGTTAACATTTTCTCTTACGGTCTCTGATTCTTTTTTGGCTTCATCAACAACCGTCTGGACATCTTCTTCAGGAGCTCCCGAATCAACTTGTTCGTTTACGCTGCCAACCGTTGTTTCCGCATTTTCATTTTCGGCCGTACCGGCGCCGTTAAGCTCCTTGTTGACATCATCAACAATGCCCGATACATTATCAGTCGTTTCTTCAATATTATCGGTAATCGTGCTTACGCTGTCTTTAATATTGGTTATTGTCCCTTTTAAATTAGCAGCGTATTTTTTAACCGAAGCAACCTGATCTCCAATTGTTTTAATCGTATTGGTTACATTATCCAACTGACTTTTGGCGTTGGTAATCCGGTTTAACCCGGTACTGATGCTGTTTGTAAAGGAAACTATTTCTGTCAAATCAATTACAGGCCACACGAACGCATATACCGGGCGCACTGCAATAAGAAAGCTGCAGATTACAGCCATTACTGCAATTTTTCCGTTTACTGTTTTCCTACTCATTTCGTGTCCTCCCTAATAATCTTTGGTTCATAGGCCTGCGAGCAAATCCATTCTAAGCGAAATTTTATTGATATACTCTTAATTTTCCGTTTCTTTTGTTCAATTTACGGTTTCTTTCCCTTTCTTTTCCGTTTTTTTGATTTCAGCTGCCATAGCGGCAAACTCCGATTTCAGAATCTCCGCCTCTTTGTTTAATTCTGCTATAATCCCTTTATCGGGAGCAACATTCAACAGTGCCGCATCCTCTTTTAATTTCTCTCCGGCTGAAATAACTTCTTCCCGTGATGCATCCCCCCGCAAATAGCGCTCTATAACTTTTTCATAATTATCAATGCCGTCGGCAATTTTATTTTGATACTCCAGATTATATTCTTCTTTTGCGCTCTCTGCCACGGCAATCATCCTGTCCGCCAACCGCTGCTGCCGAACCTGCAGTTCTCCTATTTTTTTCTCCAGCACCTCTTTGTCCTGTTTATCCAACCGGTCAGTATCTCTAACAGCCTGAGCCAATTTTTCCAGAGCCAAACGGCTTTCTTCAGTCGTTTTATTCAGGGCGCTGACTGATGCATCCATAACATCATTAAGCTGTTCTGCCATTTTTTTATTCTCATCTCTGGCCACGGCAAAACCTGCCTTTATTTCTTCCCGCAAAGCGGCCATGTCATTTATATCGGGGATTTCTTCTTCTTCCTCCTCTTCCTCTACGGCTTCAGGCTGCGAGGAAACAGGGGCAAAGGAATCCGATATTCCCTGACTGCCGGATTTTTCCGTATCTGTATTCGGCTTCTGTGTCTTTTCCTGAGCTTTATTCAGCAAATCTTCCGCATCTTTGCCGGTCTTTTGTGCCGTATCAATTCCCGATGTTGCTTTATCAGCCATACCGTCAGCCTGATTCAAAGCGCCCTGCGTTTGCTCAACAATATTATTTACCAATCCGCTTTGCACATTATTTACCTTGTCAATAACGTCGGTAACGCCGTTTTGAATATCTATGTTTGTTCCAAGATTATCATTGACAATTCCAGCGCTTTCATTGGCGATGTCCGCAATATCATCCAGATTATTACGTAAATCCTGGCTAAACTGAGAAATAGTATCTATACTGTCGCCAATCGCTTTCAGACTGTTTTTTAATTCAGTCAGCTGAGATTTGGTCTGGGACAATGAATCCAGAGAGGTTGTTACATTTGAAACAATCGGAATTATCTCGCCAAAATCCAATACGGGCCAAAACGCGTAAGCCGGCTTGTTTATTAAAAACGAGGCGCAACAAAGGATAATAGCTGTATGCCGCTTACATTTCCCCATAATTTATTTCCCTCCCTGTCAAATAATACGTTTGTTGAGTGATATGGTACCATATTTTTTATTTTTTGTCAACAAAATTATGCACCCATGCCATCCAGATACTTGGTTACGAATCCGTCTTCGCCGAATTCTTTGACCAGACTTTCCACCAGCAAAACGTTTTTAATGCCGGAATTATAAAGTTTCAGATAAGGTCCGAGACCGCTTAAGTTAACATCAAGAATGACTGACTCACCCTCACCGTTTTCTCCGGCATCCGGGCGTTTTAACAGAATAGCATACGGACAGTCGCGGTACGACCTGCCGCTGATGAAATCATACTCGCTGTCGGTCAGGTTCCATTTGGCATAAGATTCCGGCGTCGCCTGCGTATTACGGAAGAAAATCATCGTCTTGCACTGGCCGCGGACGGCATCTCCGACACCCAGCTCGTCAACGATGTTCGGCTGTTGGAACGCACAAAGATACGCCTGGCGTTTTTTACGCCCTTCCTGAAGCCCTTTAATGAAATTATCACGAAACATTTCGTGTTTTAACATCGGCGCCGTTTCATCAATCATAATCAGAGCCGGAGCTCCGGTTTCGGTACTTTCGGACTGAATACGATGCATAATGTAACTGATGGATGCGGCTGCCAGCGTATCATCATCAAAAATTTCCGTAAAATCAAATGCGACAAAGCGGTTGGAGCTTAAATCAAGGCTGTCATGTTCGGCATTAAAAATGTTGCCGTACTGGTCAGGATTTATCCAGCGGTATAATTCGCGCCGCATCGTACCGGTCGGGGAGAAACAGCTCTTATACAGGTTTTTCAAAACCCTTTCTTCAGGGCGAAGATAGTCAAACGCCGTTGTTACGGCACGAGCCGCTTCCCGTTCGGACAATGCGCCGTTCGCCATTGTTATCGCCTTAAGCCAGTTGCGGAGAAAAGCGCGGTTACTCATCGTATCACGGGAATCAAACGGATTAAGCGATACGTTCTTGCGTTCACCGCTGAAGCCGACATAGGCGCCCTGCACCATGTGAGTAAATATTTCTGCACCCCGGTGGCGGTCAAAGAAATATACTTTCAAATCGCCGTGCCGCATTGCCTGTCCGGCCAAAAACGTCAACAATGTCGTCTTACCTTGTCCGGTCGGACCGACAATACAACAGTGCGCCACAGCCGACTCAGCAGCGGAAATATGGAACTGAAACCGATACGGAGACCCGCTCATTGTGCGGAAAACGGTAATAGCGCCCTCGCCCCAGTCACTGCGCGGAAGGCCGGTCGACAACTGTTCGAAAGACACGGCAAGCGACACTATACGCGACAGGTAAAAATAGGTTCTGCCACAGGTGTCATACCCCGGAAACTGATTGAAAAACGTTGCCTGGGCAATCCAGTTCTCGCGAACCGGCGTTACGCTGAACAACCGGCAGATACGCTGGACTTCACTCTCGCCGAATTCAATTTCTTTCATCGTATCGCCTTTTAAGATGAAGCTCATTGAATATTCGACAAGCGACTGGTGGTCAGCATCGCTGTCTTCTATCGCGGCCAGCGCTTCACTGTACTGCGCAACAACATCCGAGGAAAAGCTGGTTACCTCAGCCATTTTCTGCTGCTGAACCAAAATCATACGGGCTTTGGGCTTAAACAGCGGATGAATATTGTGAAGAACCGTCATCTCGCAATCAATCGCCAGCAGCGACGAAATCATACTTTCGTCCATATAGTCGCCGGAGTTCCTTATCCCCATGGTGAGGGCAAATTTTTCCTTGCCGCCGGAGAAAAACTTGATAACCCCTTCTTCGCCGGTGAAATGAATTCCGTCGGCGGTCAACAGCTCCTTTAATTGAAACCCCTGCGCCCCGCGAGCTTTCGGCGCAGGTTTGCTAATCGGATTCAGCACCCGGACAAACGGATATACGGGACTCATCTCCGCCGGGCTTTCGTCGTCTTCATACATAACTTTGATACCGTAATCATTCAGATTGGCAACGACGGATTGCGAAGCATAGTTTAAATCTTTGACAGCGTCTTTTTTGTCTTCTATCGACAAGATGATATAATGGTCATTTTTATAAACGCGGCTCAGATTTTCGCGCCAGGTATCATCAACAATTTTCAGCCATTTATTACCGAAGTCAGCCTTGTTTTTTTCCATCGGCACCCGATCTCTGATGGTAATTACCCGACAGGTAATCTGCAAATCCGCCATATTATCCAGCCAAGACTTGCGTGCTTCAAACATGGACAATACAGTTTCTTCACGCGCCGAAGTCAAATCCACCCCTTCAACCTTAAATACGCGGACATACGATCCGTTGCTGCAACGCAGGGTCGAACCGTCCGACAGCAAGCTGTCAAACGGCAAAAAGTCAGCCACGCGGGACTCGCTCGGCTGCGGCAGTACCCAAGTTCCTATTTTGGAAACCAGGGAGACCGCTATAGCGGCGGCAGCGATAATGCCAAAGGTCGCAACAAACGCATCCGCGCTTTGAAGCCCGGCCATAAAAAGCGTATAAAAGTCAAAATCAAGGTTCAAATTTGTGCCCTTTCACTTTGTATAAATTCTGCGGTACAACATTAGTCTGGCCGAAAGCCTGTATCATACCCGACAAGTGGGGGTCTTTTGCCCCGAGGGCAACAACAATCAAATGTCCCAAAACAATACTGACCAAAAATACCAAGGGATTGATATCACCCATTCCGATAGCCATAAACATAAAGGGTATCTGCAAACCGGCATTCAGCGCCGTCGGCAGAACAGGCCCCCAAAACAATTTGGGCGGATTAGCCACTGCTTTCAGGATAACATCTTTCATAAGCCAGCTCCCTGTTGAATCTCTCTTTTAATTCTAAGCCGATAAATCTTACAAAATTATTAAATTCAACTATTTTTTATTATGGCAATAAGATTAAACGGCTGACAAAATTCAGCTTCCGAGACTGCTGCGCGGAACCGCATTCATATACGTATCATTAAATTCAGATTTCAAATTGGCATGACTGCCGCTGAAATAATCAATAACAGCTCCCGTTGCCGATAACATAAACAAACTGATAAAAATGTATCCCAAATGTTTGAAATTGATTTTACCGCTGATGGCCAGGAAGGTAAACATCACAATACCAAAGCAGGATATGGCATAGGCAAAAACACGCAACTGGGAAGCAAATGTCGCCGTTTTCTGCCGCAACGTTTCAAATACGCCCGAAGCAGCTTCTGCTTCTCCACAAAAAGAAACGACAGAAACAGCGCATACGGCAAACAAAAAGGCTATTTTCATATTTCTGTTCATCGTTCCCTCCTAATTTCCCAAAGCGATATCTTCGGCTATAGATTCAGCCCCGTCCGGAGCAAACATGGAAACAAATCCCGCGCACAAACTGATAACAACCAGCCCCAGAATAATCGCAGTCAACCATTTCCAGTTGATATTTCCGAAAAAGCCGCCGATACAAACGGCAATAATGCCGACGGCGGATGCAGGATAAATAATCTCGCGCAGCCCAGTAAATATTTCCCGCCCCGAAGCTATAAGCCCGCCAAATGCTCCGTCAGCAAATGCAGGTACAGGCGTCAGCAGAATTGCGGCACCCAATACCATAACAAAGAATCCGTATTTGCGTCCAAGTCCAAACATTACGAGACCTCCCTCCCGATTATTGTATTTATTATAACATAATTATAAGAAAATAGCCAGCAAAAACGTATCTCTCCTTTTCTTCCTATCTTTATGTTTTTACGCTATTTTGCTGTTTTGTAACAAAAATTTCACACTTAAATCAGGCGCACCGCGAACAGGCTTGATGCTTTACAGACAAAACCAACAGATTGCGTGGAAAACGGCACCTTGCGGATAAAAATGACGAGTGACAGGGAAAACGATACCCTACGGACAATACCGATGAATTATGAATAAGACCTCCCGTGGATAAGGCCGGCATATTACGGATAAAAAAAGCGCCGCAAAGCGACGCTCTTTTCTTTTTTATTTGTTAGTTGCCGATTACAAGCCGTCAGCAGACTGGCTGAACGTATCACCCGTCTGACCAGCGTTAATGTTACCGCCGGTTGCGTAGTTTACGATTGCACCAGCCGCAGCCAGAATAGCCAGACCAACTGCAAGACCAGCAAACCATGTCCATTTTACCTTACCGAAAATAGCCTGGAACGCAATACCAATCAAACCAAACGCACCAACTACGAAAATAATGGTTTTAATGTGCTGGAACAGAACCAGAGCTTTTTTCATACCGGTTTCCATAACGCTTTCAGCGTATGATGCATCGGCAAGCACAGCCGTGAATACAAGTGCCAAAGAGCACAGTACCAACATCTTTTTCAGATTTTTCATATCAGTTCTCCTAAATTCATTATACATATTTACTTTACCTCAATTTTGAAAAAAATTCAAGTTTTTTAAGCCTCTTGAAAATATAATCAACCTATTGTTTTTTAATAATTTTCATCTTCTGTAACAAAAATTTCACACTCCCGGCGAGCCAATTATCCGGCTTTTGTTTTGCGCAAATGCATAAACACATGATTTTGTTGTTATTAGTTATGCAAATATACTTGCTAAAGATTCTATTTAATGTTTAAAATATGGTTAATATTTCGAATGCAGCCGATTATATTGTGAATTTTGGGGAATATTTTACCTATGAGAGGTATGAAAAGTTTTGTTTTAGGCTTCAGCCTGTCGTTATTTAGCATGTCCGTAGGCGGGCAGCTATATTCGTCAGCGGCTGGCAAAACGCACCTTCCCCTTCAGACGGACATTAAAATTGATTTATTTAAAACAAAAGAAGTTGCCATTAACAAGGCCGCATCCGATATTTTGGCCAAAGTACAGAAGCAGACTATTACCACTTCTGTGATTTCCGGCCTAACGGAGAAACCTTCAGCTTCTGCCCCCGACAAAGCAGACTCTTTCCGTTTCCTTTCCGAAAAAGAATTACCCGAGACAGAAACCGCTGAGATAGCTTACGCACCGCAAGATATTAACGGCATTGAAGACGACGAGATATTAAGCGTTAATATTGACGGTTCAATACCGATTGAATTTGAAAATACAGACAAACAGAACCTAAATGCGGAAATTGCTCAAAGCGAAGATGAGAATAAGGTTGCCATGCTGCCGACATCCACATTATCCGACAGCGAAGATTTTATCCCCGATACGCCCTGGGTGGTCGCCAAAGGGAGCAAACACATAAAAAACAAAAAGCTGCTGGAAAAATATCAAGACCAGCAACCGCAAGACCTCTTTACCGACAACTTCAAGCAAGCCGCAAACGAAGATCAGGAAATTTCCTATAAGGTTGCTGAGAAAATTAAACAAAGCATCATTTTCCCCATACCGGACGAAATATTAAATGATGAAAACCTCACACCCACATTTATTAAAGGCAACAGAAAGACCGGCACTCCCGCCAAAGGACGTCAGGATACACCCTCACAAGCGAAAGAGGCTAAGCCCGCACTTCCGGAAGAGAGCGTGAAAATTCTACCCAAAGTTTCGACTGTCGCGCAGAAAAAAGATGAATCAAAAGGATTTCTCAACAGCATATCCTCATGGTTCTCAGACAAGCAACCTACTGACACCGCAGCAAAGCCAAAATCCAAAACCGCACCGGCATACAGCAGCCAGGGCGCCGGCAAGGCTGAAGAAACCATAAACTCCAATGATGCTCTGGTCAGCTTCTATGAAACCATTCAGGAGACAAAACAGGAGCAAGCCAAAAACAAAATTATCCCCTCTGAGCTAAAACTCTCGTTCCAGCCGGACAGAGCGGAAATTTCAGGCCAAACCCTGCGTTGGCTGAAAGCTTTTTCCGAAAAAGCAAAAGAAGAGAAGACATATTTGCAAATCAGACTGGACGCGACAGCGCCGATTGAATTGCAAAGGAAAAGACTGAATCTTCTCTACACTATTTTTATGAACAACGGCGTAGATTTTTCAAAAGTCGATACCGTCTTTTCGTTAACCGAGCCAAATGCTTTTATCATAAGGACTTTGCAACTTAAACAGAATTTGCCTTAAGCGTTTTACCACAAATAAACGTCTTATAAATAAAGCGTTAAGCTTGATTAATTAAATTTTAATATTTATGGTTGATTGAGATTGGATTTAAAGATAGGTCAAAACATGAAAAAGAATTTTTTATTACCGTTTTGTTTAGTCTGCATTTGCGGCGTGTCCGCCTGCGGTTCCTTCTCCGGCAGCAACGGGCAGACAGATACGTTGACAGCCGAAGAAGCACCGGTTATTGATGCAACAATCAACCCTTATGATCGCTGCGGCGTTAACGGCATCAGCTGCAATGATACGGCGTTGGTAAATTATACAAAAACGGAAGCTGACTACAGAGCTTACGGCGAGCGTACCAAAAGAGACCATCTTTACACCCAGTCGTCTGCGGGCAATAATCTGACAGCAACGATTCAGCCGGGGATTGAAGAAGATATTGTTACCAAGCCCGTAACGGTCGGCGACACGGTCAGAAGAAACAGCAACCGTAAATATACGGTGGACGACGGCATTTTCAGCGAAACAGGAACATTAAATCTGGAGACGAATCCGGCAGACTACGCTCCGGCCGCTTCCCAAACTGCCGAAAAAGCTCAGAAGTCTCAAAATTCTCAGAAGCCTTTAAAGGTTGAACCTAAGCCGATAAAAACAGCCAGCGGGAAAGTTGTTATCCGTAAGCCTGCAGGTACCCCTAAAAATGAAATCGGACACGCTGACAACATTGAATTGAAAGAAACAAAGAAAAGTATTATAAATGACGGTTCGACTTACGAAATTGTCTGCGAAGAAGAATGCGACGACATTATGGATGACGACGTTATCACTTCGGAATTTACGGAAGAATCTTTTGACATTGCCGATTATATTGACGATGAAAATATTGAGTTTACCGATGTCGGCAGCAAAAAAGAATTGTTGGCAGATGTTGACATTAATGAAATTCAGGTCGGCGACGATACGGTTCTGACTTGGGAAGCCGAAGAAGGCGAGAATTTGCGCGAATTGCTGACAAAATGGAGTGCCATGTCCGGTTGGAAACTGCTTTGGAACACAAACCGCAATTATATTTTAAGCGCAGGCGTTATGTTCAAAGGGAAATTTGCAGACGTCAGTTCGGCTTTAATCAGAGCATTTGCAAGAGCCAGACCGGCACCAATTGCAACATATTATAAAGGCAACCGCGTTATAGTTATAGAAACAATGGAGAATGAGAATGCATACTAACAGAAAATATTTGACAGGATTTGCCGGCATTTTGCTTATGGGCGTAGCCTCTTGTTCTCTGCCGACCGACTATGATGCAGCAATAGAAAGAGATGTGGACGCAACTATAAAATATAAAGAAGATGCAAAAGCTCCGCAAACAGTTGCCGATACAGATGTTATCCGTATTAAAGACGATATTTGGCTGGGTGATACGAGCGAGATAGAATATGAAGGCGACAAACCTCTGCCCGGTTATCTGGAAACTGCTGACGGTGTTACTCTGGTCAGCAACCGTCCTATAACATTATATGAAATCGGCAATATGATCAGCCAGATTACATCAATTAAAATCAGGTTTGCTCCGCAAATTGAAGGGGCGGCTAAAGCTGCCGCAGACAAGAATGCTCCGACGGTATCAAAAGTCGGCTCAAAATGGTCTGACACATCAAGAATGCTTGTTTCCTACAAAGGCTCCTTAAGCGGATTGCTGGATGAAGTCTGCTCTCATTTCGGCGTTTGGTGGAAATATGAACACGGAGAGATATATATTTACAAATATACCACTAAAACGTTTACGCTCTATACGCTGCCGACAAAACCGTCTATGACTTCCAGCGTCAGCAGTTCTTCGGGCGGCGGCAGCATTACCAGCGGCATTTCAAACATTGACTTGTGGGCGAATATCGTTACGGCCGTAAAATCAATGCTTGGCGCAGGTTCCAGCCTAGTTACGGATCCGATGAACGGTACATTGACGATTACGGCAACGCCGACTGAAATCAAAAAGGTTTCAAAATTTGTTAATGAACAGAATATAAGATTGTCCCGCCAAGTTGCCATCAGCGTCAAAGTGTTGCAGGTTGAGGTTGACGAATCGAGAGGATTCGGCTTTGATTTGGATGCCGCATTTAAGGACAGAACGGCTTCCGGCGGCAACATTACGCTGGGTGACAACAACTTCGGTCCTACAGGGCTGGTTGACGGAAACAGCGGTATGTCAATGAAGATTTTAAGCGGCGACGTTACTGTCAATGCCGCTATTCAGGCATTGTCGACACAGGGCGTAACAACGCTGGTTACAAGCGGCACGGTTACGACAATGAACAACAAGCCGGCACCAATTCAGGTAGTTAAAACGCAGAATTATATTTCTGAATATACCAAAACGAACAATGGTACCGTCGGCGGCGAAGCCAGTTATGACGTTACGGTTGAAACGGAAGAAATTGAAACCGGTTTCACGCTTGATGTTTTGCCGAGAATTATGGATCACGGCCGGTTGATGATGCTGTTCAGCCTGAACCTTTCTGATTTGCTTGATTTGGAAAACGTCAACCTCGACAGTTCTGAAGAATCCGGATATATTCAAAACCCGATTATTGAAGAACGAGGATTTTCGCAGGAAGTCGCCCTAAAATCCGGCGAAACGTTAGTCCTTTCCGGTTATGAAAGAGTTGAAACATCCAGCGACAAGGCAGGTTTGGGACCGGTCAATAACAATATTTTAGGCGGTCATGAAAAAGTTGAAAAGACGCGCAGTATTGTAGTCATCTTGCTGACCCCGGTTGTTTTGGAATCACCGTTGATGCCTGAGTCGCGTATGAAATTTTAAGGGAGAGAGCCGTGGCTGAAGAAGAGGATAGCGCATTAGATTTATCTGCTGAACCTTCCCGGGAAAACAGCAAAGAGTGGGCGTCAAGCTTTACGGTTGACGGCGTACAGTATGCTGCAAGCATTTTCTGGGAAAGCCTGCAAAACGTTGATGCCCCTTTTCTTGATGCGAAGGAGGCAGCCGAAAATGTTTTGGTCGGGGCAGATTTGTTTTGCGTCAAGCACGGCAAATCCCCTCAGCTTGGATTGGCAGTTTCTTCCCAAGGCTTTAAGAAAGGAATGAACGTTGCCGCGGTAACCGCGGTTACGTCTATGAGCGATGCAAGTTCCCTTTTGGCTGTTTTTAAAGTGGATGCCGGCTATTGGTATCTTTGTGTCAGAAACGACGTTATTTTGTCCGACGGCGATGTTTTGTTCGTCAAAGAAGAGGACGCCAAAGAGCAATTTATGTCGATGCTTTCTGTCCCTGACTGGTCAAAGAAAATTGCTCCAGCCGAATGGGGAATCGACGAAACCGAACAGAAAGACATTTCTGAGGTATTTTCGCAAGGTTTGGACGTCCAACTGGAAAAGATTAACGCCTTGCGCGGCGCAGAGCTGGCGATTGTCGTCGTCCTTTCTATTGCAGCCGGCGCATGGCTTGTTATGTTTATTGCCAATACTTTTTTTGCAACGAAAACACAAGAAAACAAAGTCGTTACCAGAAGGGCTAAGAAAAAAGTCGTCAAGGAAGTGGAAAAAATCGTTCCTGCGCCGTGGGAATCCATGGTTGATACAACCTGGCTGCTGGACAATTGTCGTAACAGCATTCAGTCATTGGTAGCCATATCGACTCCGGGATGGAAGAACGGCGGCGTTACCTGTCGGCGTCCGGAGCCGTTACTTCATGGAAAAGAGAATTCGGAAGATTGTCATGGATTGAAATGTCTTTATCCTATTCCGGCATGACCTTTACCAATAAATCAATAGACGACAGGGGCAATACCGTTACGATATCAATGCCGTTTCAGTCTGTTAAGAAGGTTAATTCGATTCCGAAAAAAACGATATCCGAGCTAAGAAATATGATAAACGACCTGTTTCAGACTCTGAATATGAGCATTTCTTTATCTAACGGAAAAGTAAAAGCCGGCAACAAGGTATATAATTTTTTAAACTTTAGAATTAATTCGAAGTATGATCCCGAAATTTGGAAGCCGATGTTAACAAAATTTTCAGGACTTAAGGTTAATAATATACGTTATAATAACGGCGTATGGAATTATGAGGGGACAATTTATGTTCAGTAAAAGCAAAAACAGATTTTTAGGGCTGGCAGTGTCAATAGCTTTTGCGAGTGCTGCGCAGGTACACACCGTAGATGCGGCCGTTGCTTCGATTAA
>ENA-OOPV01000092-OOPV01000092.1-human-gut-metagenome-genome-assembly--contig:-NODE-92-length-14520-cov-2.891116_pt1 | contig 14520 bp, 10 predicted proteins | sample MGYA00241081_ERZ501147 | MGnify/ENA primary metagenome ERZ501147 (study PRJEB25962, sample SAMEA2042435) | human gut metagenome | biome: human gut; feature: human-associated habitat; material: faeces...
CTTTTTAAATCTATTAATTGCTGGCAAACATGGTATTGTTCCAATTTTAGCAAATATATTTTGTGTTAGACTTTCTGATAAAGTTCTTTTTACAAATTTTCCAAGTCCTTCTGTTGTTTTCAAAAATACATTTCCTGTAAATCCATCTGTTACTATTGCATCAACTTTTCCTGAAAATGCATCTCTTCCTTCAACATTTCCAACAAAATTAATTCCTAATTCTGGTGATTTTTCTTTTAGTAAATTGTAGCTTTCACGTACTAATTCATTTCCTTTAGTCTCTTCTGTACCAATGTTTAAAAGACCTATTGCAGGATTTTCAACTCCTAAGGCATCGCGTATGTAAATAGTAGACATTTGTGCAAATTGTAATAAATTAATTGGCTTACAATTTGTATTAGATCCAGCATCTATCAATAATAACTGACTTTTATATGCTGGTAATATTCCAGCTAATGCTGGTCTATCTATTCCCTTTATTCTTCCAACAATTAGTGTTGCTCCTGTAAGCAGTGCTCCTGAATTCCCTGCTGAAATAAATACATCTCCTTCATCTTGTTTTAACATATTAAATCCCACTACCATTGACGAATCTTTTTTATGTCTTATCGCATCTGTTGGTTTATCTACCATTTCGATTGTTTCTGTAGCATTTACTATTTTTAATCTATCTGATATTTGTTCTATTTCCTTTCCATAAAATTCTTTTACCTTTGTTCTAATTATGTCTTCTTTTCCAACTAATACTACTTCTGCCTTTACTTTATTAATTGCATTAATAGCTCCTTTAATATTTGCATCTGGTGCATTATCTCCACCCATTGCATCTAAAATAATTCTCATCTTGTTTCCTCCACTTGGTTTTTTATATTCTAATTTTATTTTTAATATATCTATTTTATTATTGTTTATTAAAAAAATCAAGTATTTTTACTTTTTAAGTTTCGTTTTTTGTTATAATTCAGTAAAAAAAGATTATGAAATGACTCCAACTGTAATGCTTAAATTTTATTTAATGTCGTTTGATTGGAATGAAAAATAGAAAATATTATAGATAACCTCTTTATTGAATTTATTTTTAAGCTATAAATAGCAACAAAATAAGAGTAATATGCAATATATTACTCTTATTTATATTTTAAATAATTATAAATTATTCGATAATGTCAGCAACAACACCTGAACCAACTGTTCTACCACCTTCACGAATAGCGAATCTTAATCCTTTTTCGATAGCGATAGGAGTAATTAATTCGATTGTCATTGATACGTTATCTCCTGGCATAACCATTTCTGTTCCAGCAGGTAATTCAATAACACCTGTAACATCTGTTGTTCTGAAATAGAATTGTGGTCTATATCCATTGAAGAATGGTGTATGACGTCCACCTTCTTCTTTTGTTAAAACGTATACTTCTGATGTGAATTTTGTATGTGGATGAATTGTTCCTGGTTTACATAGAACTTGACCTCTTTCGATGTCTTTTCTATCAATACCTCTTAATAGAACACCAATATTATCTCCAGCTTCAGCTTGATCTAATAATTTTCTGAACATTTCTACACCTGTAACAACAGTTTTTCTTCTTTCTGTTGTAAGACCGATAATTTCAACTTCGTCTTGTAATTTTACTTGACCTCTTTCTACTCTACCTGTTGCAACTGTTCCACGTCCTGTAATTGTGAATACGTCTTCAACTGGCATTAAGAATGGTTGATCAATTGGTCTTTCTGGTGTTGGGATGTAACTATCAATTGCATCCATTAATTCTTTCATAGGTGCATATACAGGATCGTTAGGATCTGTAGATGTACTTTCTAGAACTTTTAGTGAAGAACCTTTTACAATTGGAACTTCATCTCCTGGGAAACCATATTCAGAAAGTAAGTCTCTTACTTCCATTTCAACTAATTCTAATAATTCTGGATCATCAACCATATCGCATTTGTTTAAGTAAACAACGATATATTTAACACCTACTTGTCTAGCAAGTAAGATATGCTCTCTTGTTTGAGGCATTGGTCCATCAGCTGCTGATACAACTAGTACAGCACCATCCATTTGTGCAGCACCTGTAATCATGTTTTTTACATAGTCAGCGTGACCTGGACAGTCAACGTGTGCATAGTGTCTTGCATCTGTTTCATATTCAACGTGAGCTGTATTAATTGTGATTCCTCTTGCTTTTTCTTCTGGAGCACCATCAATTTGATCATATGCTTCATATTGAGCTTTTCCTAATAATGATAAATATTTTGTAATAGCTGCTGTTGTTGTTGTTTTACCATGGTCAACGTGACCAATTGTTCCGATATTAACGTGTGGTTTGTTTCTTTCAAATTTTGCTTTTGCCATTTTAAAATTCCTCCTTATTTTTGAGATTTCTCTCTTTTATTTTTATGGTATATACAACTCAGCTTATTGCTTAGCTGTATAAGTTAACTTTACACTATTTTTTCGTTACAAAGCTAACCAAAAATTTAATAACTATTTATTACACAGGCATTTTATAACATTTTTTATAAAAAAGCAAGTGTTTTTGTTTTTCTTATTTGAAATTTAATATAAAATTAATATGTTATACATTTTAATTTAAATTTAATCTTTTTTTGCTCTTGATGATACAATAGCTTCAAAAACTGATTTTGGTACTTCTTCATAATGAGAAGGTTCCATAGAGTATGTTCCTCTACCTTGTGTTCTAGAACGTAATTCAGTTGCATAACCAAACATTTCTGAAAGTGGAATAAATGCATGAATTTCTTGTACTCCATCATTACCATCCATACCTTCCATTCTTCCACGTCTAGAGTTTACATCTCCAATAACATCTCCCATGTATTCTTCTGGAACTGTTATATCAACTTTCATTATTGGTTCTAAGATAACTGATTTAGCTTGTCTCATACCTTCTTTAAATGCCATAGATGCTGCTATTTTGAAGGCCATTTCTGAAGAGTCAACTTCATGGTATGAACCATCAACTAATGTTACCTTAAAGTCTGTAACTGGGTATCCTGCAAGGATTCCGCTTTCAGCAGCTTCTCTCATTCCTTGTTCAATTGGTTTAATATATTCTTTTGGAACTGCTCCTCCGACAATTTTGCTTTCGAATTCAATTCCTTTTCCTGGTTCTAATGGTTCCATTTCGAACCATACATCACCGTATTGTCCTTTACCACCTGATTGACGAATAAATTTACCTTGAACTTTTACTGCATTTCTGATTGTTTCTTTGTAAGCAACTTGTGGTTTACCTACATTACATTCTACTTTGAATTCTCTTTTTAATCTATCAACTATGATATCTAAGTGTAATTCACCCATACCAGCAATAATTGTTTGACCTGTTTCTTGGTTTGTATAAGCTTTAAATGTTGGATCTTCTTCAGCAAGTTTTGCTAAAGCAATTCCCATTTTTTCTTGAGCAGCTTTATCTTTTGGCTCAATAGCTATATCAATAACTGGTTCAGGGAATTCCATTGATTCAAGTATTATTGGATGATCTGGATCACATAAAGTATTTCCAGTTGTAACATCTTTTAAACCTACTGCTGCAGCAATATCTCCTGAATAAACTTTGTCAATATCTTCTCTATGATTTGAATGCATTTGAAGAATTCTTCCAACTCTTTCTTTTTTATCTTTACTAGAGTTTAATATTGTAGAACCTGATTCTAGTGTTCCAGAATAAACTCTAAAGAAACATAATTTTCCAACAAATGGATCAGTAGCAATTTTAAATGCTAATGCTGCAAATGGAGCATCATCTGAGGTTTTAGCTTCTGTTTCTTCTCCTTCTAATGTTTCACCTTTAATATGTGGTATATCTAATGGTGATGGCATATAATCAACTACTGCATCTAATAATTCTTGAACACCTTTGTTTTTGTATGAAGAACCACATGTAACTGGAACTATTTTATTTGCTATTGTTCCAATTCTTAAACCTTTTTTGATTTCTTCTTCTGTCAATTCTTCACCATCTAAATACTTCATCATTAACTCTTCATCTTGATCAGCAACTGCTTCAATCATGTTTGCTCTCCATTTTTCAGCATCTGCTTTCATATCTTCTGGTATTTCTTTTTCAACAATATGTTCACCTAATTTATCATCTTGAATAAATGCTTTCATTTTAATAAGATCAACTATACCTTGGAAATTATCTTCTGCTCCAACTGGTAATTGAATTGGAACTGCATTTGCTTTTAATCTGTTTTTTAATTGATCAACACAAAGCATAAAGTTAGCTCCAACAATATCCATCTTATTTACATATACCATTCTTGGTACACTATACTTGTCAGCTTGTCTCCAAACTGTTTCTGTTTGTGGTTGTACTCCACCTTTTGCAGCTAAAACTGTAACAGCTCCATCAAGTACTTTTAAAGATCTTTGTACTTCTACTGTAAAGTCAACGTGTCCTGGTGTATCAATAATATTAATTCTATTATTTTTCCAGAAGCATGTTGTACATGCTGAAGTAATTGTAATACCTCTTTCTTGTTCTTGCGCCATCCAGTCCATTGTTGCTGCACCTTCATGAACTTCTCCTATTTTATGTGTTTTTCCTGTATAAAATAAGATTCTTTCTGTTGTTGTTGTTTTTCCGGCATCTATATGTGCCATTATTCCTATATTTCTAGTTCTTTCTAGTGGGTATGCTCTTCCTGCCATTTTCTATATTTCCCCCTTTCAAATACTCTGATTCTCTTTGAATTTATATTTTTATAACATTAATTTCAAATTTTACCATTTATAGTGTGCAAAAGCTTTATTAGCTTCAGCCATTCTATGTGTATCTTCTTTCTTCTTAAATGCTCCACCGTTTCCAGCTACTGCATCCATTATTTCACCTGCTAATTTTTCAGCCATTGTTTTTTCATGTCTGTTTCTAGCATAAGTTACTAACCATCTTAATCCTAAAGTTTGTCTTCTTTCTGGTCTGATTTCTAATGGAACTTGATAAGTTGCTCCACCTACTCTTCTTGCTTTAACTTCAAGAACTGGCATAATATTTTCTAAAGCTGCTTCAAAAACTTCTAAAGGATTTTTTCCTTCTTTTTCTTTAATAATGTCAAATGCATCATATACTATTTTTTGAGCAACTGATTTTTTACCATCTAACATAATATTGTTAACTAATTTTGTAACAACTTTGCTATTATATATTGGATCTGGTAATACTTCTCTTTTTGCTATATATCCTTTTCTTGGCACTATTCTTCCCTCCTTAAATTTTATTTGATATTTTATTTATAAAATATCTAGGTACTCTCAAGAAAGTCTTTCTTTCTTGCGCACAGTGCTATATAAATCTATTCTAAATTTAAATGCCTTAATTTAGTAAGAATTACAAGCACTAATTTTTAAATTTTGTAGCTAATTTTTTTATTTTTTAGGTTTTTTAGCTCCATATTTAGAACGCGCTTGCATTCTATCTTTAACACCTGCTGTATCTAATGTTCCTCTGATAATATGGTATCTAACACCTGGAAGGTCTTTTACCCTACCACCTCTTATTAATACAACACTGTGTTCTTGTAGGTTATGTCCTATACCTGGGATATAAGATGTTACTTCATAACCATTTGAAAGTCTAACTCTGGCAACTTTTCTTAAAGCTGAGTTTGGCTTTTTAGGTGTAACTGTTTTAACAACTGTACATACTCCTCTTTTTTGTGGAGCTCTATTGTTTGTTAATTTTTTGTTTTTTGAGTTCCATCCATGTTGAAGTGCTGGTGCTGTTGATTTTGTTACTCCTGTTTTTCTTCCTTTTCTTACTAATTGATTAATTGTTGGCACTTAAATTTCACCTCCTGTTTAATTATTTATTCAAAATTTGCCTAATTTGGTAATATATTCGAACATATGCTATTATAGCATCTTTGATACATAAAGTCAATAGAAAAAGGCAAGTTTTCACTTGCCTAGTTTAATAGCATCAACATATTCAATAGCTTTCTTTGAAACATCTTTTATCTTCATTATTTCTTGTTCATTTATTAAATAAATATTTACAAGTCCAAACATTCTTTGCAATAATGACTGAGTATAGTATATATTTTTATACTGAATCTTTTTTTCTCTTTTTGTGCATGTTTTATTCTCTATATTTATATTGTATATCGCTTTCTTACTTTTTATTAATATTCCAATAAATATTAATAAAAAGATTATTACAACTACTACTACAGAAATTATACTACTTCTTTGCCAAACATCTTTTACTGTATACTTAGCAAATTTAATATAAAATTTCCAAAATATAAATAGTCCTGCCAAAGCTATAAAAGTTAAATATGTAATTAATTTTCTAGGATGCCACCGAACTTTTATTTTTTCTATCTTTTTCATTTGTATATTCCTCCTTATTTTTAGGAACAAACGACCTCTCAAATATTTATTTGAAAGGTCTTTTTATTTGTTTACATTTTTATAATACTACTTTTTTTTAATTTGTCAATACTATCTTTGACTTTCGTCATCTTCTTTTGTTGTAGATTCTTGGGTTACTTTCTTGTCTTCTTTTGTTGTAGATTCTTGAGTTACTTTCTTATCTTCGTTATTTGTCATTTCTCTTAATGCAACAGCTGTATTATAATCAAATCCTAATCTTTGAATATTGCTAACATCCATAGTTGCTAATTTTGCTTTTTGTTCATCTGTTAACTTTTCATAAGCTTCATTATATTTATTTTTTTGTTCTAATTCTATATCATTTGCATTTTGCTCTTCTGGAGTATATTCTATAGATTCATAAAACCTCTCTTTTCTGCTTTTTGTGTCTTCTTGTCTTTCATTTTTCTCATTAATCATTTTAGGTTCTTCTTTTTTATTAAACTTCGCTAGAGCTTTATTTTTTATTTTTCCAAAGAAAGATTTGATTGTATATAACTTTTTAGCTCCTATCACTTCATTGCCATCTATTTTGCTTTCTTTTAAAGCTACTCTATTCATTAAAGCCATGTCTTTAAATGATAAGTTTGAATTTTCTAAATCATGTTTATATTCAAAAGGAAATTCTTTTTTCTCTATCAAACTATAAATGTATTCTTCTGTCATTTTTTCATTTTCATTTATAGCTTCTAATATTACTGGATTAATTTTTCTTTTTAACATAAATTGATTTATTCTTGATTCTACTCCTGCCTTTTCCATAATTTCTTTAAGATTAATTCTTTTATATAATCCTTTTCTATTCTCAATTGCTTCTTTTATATCTATCTCTTTTTTATTATTTTTAAATGTATCAATGTATGCTTTTCCTGTAGCAGCTTCAATATGAATAGCCTTAACAAAATCTTGTGAATTAGAATATATGTCCTCATATTCCTCTTCCGGATCATTTGCTTTATTATCTTCTTGTTGCCCTTCTGGCTTATCTGTTTTATTATCTTCTTGTTGTTCTTCTGGCTTGTCTGTTTTATTATTTTCTTGTTGCTCTTCCGGCTTGTCTGTTTTATTATTTTCTCTTTCACGCATTTTATTAAAATCAATAGCTGTAAATGTACTAAGTTGTTGATTTAGTTCTCCCTTAAACTTTGAATATTCCTCTATTTTTTTATTCATAGCATTAATTTCTTTATTTATTTTTCCAATTTCCTGTTCTTTTTTTTCGCTTTCTTTCCTTAATTCTAACCACTTAAGAGGATTTTCTTTATCAGGTTTTGCACTAAATTCTTGTTCTTTGAGTTCGTTGCCCTTAATTTCATATTCTTTTCTTTTTATTTCTAGTTTTCCATCTTCAACTTCTCTTTTCATAGCTTCAATTTCCATTGTAATGGTTTTGAAGTTTTTATCTGTACAGAAAAACTTTTTATCTTCTTTCGCTTTATTAATTTCTTCTTTAATTTTGCCATTTTCTTCTTCCAGATTTTTTTCCTCTTGTTCTATTTGCTTTCCGTATTCAGCTTCTACTGCAGCCCTATCTAATTTATATTCAATATCTTCTTTATTTTCTTGCATATCCCTTTTAAATTTTTCTTTTTTTGCTTCTGTTCTCTTTTTGTTTTGTTCCATTTGTGCTTCTAATTTAGGAACCTTATTTTTAAGCTTATTGTACTCATCAATTAAAGCTTGTGTTTTTGTAAATTCACTAACATTTTTCATATCAAATCCCCCTATTATTTATATTTTCATTATAATAAATTATTTCTTTCCTTCAAATTAATTTTTTATTTAAAATAAGTATACATATTTATTATACTTTTTTTAATGCTCTTTTTCAACCTTTTTATCCAATTTTATACATTTGTAAACTAATTGTAATAACTTTGTAAAATACATTATTTATATCTTTAATTAAAATACCCTAAACTTCTTTCAGCTAATTTAGCATATCGTTCTTTTTTATCTTTTATCTTTTTTCCCTCTAACTCTGGCAATATTCCAAAATTAGCATTCATTGGCTGAAATCTTTCATTTGGAGTTGATATATATTTAGATAAAGCCCCTATTACCGTATTTTCCGAAAAAATAACTTTTTCTTCTTTTCCTTTTACTTGATTAACAGCATTAATGGCTACTACCATTCCAGAAGATATCGACTCAACATAGCCCTCAACACCAGTTATCTGGCCTGCAAAATAAACATTATTATTGTTTTTAAGGTTATATGTTTCGTCTAATAATTTGCTTGAATTGATATATGTATTTCTATGCATTACTCCATATTTTATAAACTCTGCTTCTTCTAATCCTGGTATCATTTGAAAAACTCTCTTTTGCTCTCCAAATTTCAAATTAGTTTGAAATCCAACAATATTATATATACTTGCTTGTTTATTATCTTGTCTTAGTTGTACTAATGCATATGGCCTTCTTCCTGTTTTTGGATCATCAAACCCTACTGGTTTTAATGGTCCAAATCTCAAAGTATCAATTCCCCTTTTGGCCATTATTTCAACTGGCATACAACCTTCAAAGATTTCTCTCTTTTCAAATTCATGAAGTGTAACTACATCTGCTTTTACAAGTTCATTCCAAAATTTCTCATATTCATCCTGATTCATTGGAAGATTAATATAACTCTGTTCATCTTTTTCTTGAATTGCTAATCTTTTTTTCCATTCTTCTATACTTTCATCTTTTTTCTTTTCTTGGCTGTACCTGTCTCCATAAAATGCAATTTTAAAATTTATACTATCTTTATTTACAATTGGCGCAGCCGCATCATAAAAATAAAGCTTGTCTTCTCCTGTTATTTTACCTATATTTTTTGCTAACCCTTCTGAAGTAAGAGGTCCTGTTGCTATTATCACAATTCCATCTTTTGCTAAAGATTCTATATCAACAATTTCTTTATGAATAATTTCAATAAATTCATTTTTTTCTAATTCACAAGTTACTTTTTTAGAAAAACTTTCTCTATCTACTGCTAAAGCCTGTCCTGCTGGAACTCTTGTTTCATCTGCAATTTTAATTAATAATGAATCTAATCTTCTTAATTCTTCTTTCAATAAACCACATGCATTTGTTAGCAAATTTGATTTAAAAGAATTGCTACATACAATTTCAGCAAAATTTTCATTTGAATGTGCTTCTGAATATTTTATTGGCTTCATTTCATATAATTTTACTTTTATTCCTCTTTTAGCAATTTGATAAGCTGCCTCACATCCAGCTAATCCTGCTCCTATTACAGTTATATAATCTTTCATTATCTTTCTTCTACCTCGGTAACATAATTTCTTTGTACATTTATTTCTTTATCTTGAGTTTTATATTCAAATTCTGATGCTGGCATCCATCCATATATACTTTTACCATCAACAGACATAGTAGATAAAACCTCTTGTATATTTTCATTATTCTCTATATATGTTTTAAACTCATTATAATCAATTCCTTGTTCTTCTGCATATTGTTTCCAAGTTTGCCCTACTTTTGTGGCCTTTAATATTGATTTGCTTCCATCTTTATTAGTTCTGATTAAAGCTCTATTATATATCGAAACTTCAGTATCTTCGGTAAAAATACCATAATTTCCTTTACCATCAGACACTTCTGTGTATTTGCTCTGTGCTGGAGCTATAATATGTACAAGTACATCATTTTCATTCTTATCATTTGTATTTTCTTCTTTAACTGCTTCTTCTGATTTTATATTTTCGTCCATATTCAAAGAATTTTCTTTTTTAAAATCTTCTGCCATTTTTATTAATTCATGTTCATTTACAGGTGTTTGTTTTACAGTATCTATATAGCTGTTTTTTGTACTTTTACTTTCAGTATTATTTTCATTCTGATTAGCAGAAATTGTTCCAGGAAGTAGCATTAATGATCCCATTCCAAAAGCTGCTATCCTTTTTAATAATTTCTTTCCGTTAATTTTCCTGAAAAATTCTTTCATCTTTCCGAATCTGTTTTTGTTTCTTTGCTTTTTTATTATCTCTTTATTTTTCTTCTTTTTTCCCATCATTTGCTTAATTTTCTGCCATCTTCCAATAGGTCTCTCTTCTTTAATATATATGTACTCTAAACTACCATCTGGACCATAAACTCTTTTTATTTTTTCATTTTCATCATCATCAATCTTATTATAAATTTCTGATTTACTTTCATTGTTAACAACTTCGTCTAGTTGTATATTTTGTTTTGAAACGTCCTTGCTTCCTTTATAACAAACGTCTTTTACTTGTTTACGTATTTCTAATACTTTTTCCTGTAGTTCTCTTTTTTCTTCTCTAGATATATTTACTAATTCCTGTCTTTTTTGATTTAACATTTTATAATTATTAACTAATCTATCAATTCTTTTTTCAATATAACTTTGTTTCTTATCTTTTTTTATATCTTGGTTTATACTATTTATTTGATATTGAATATTTCTTATGTCCTCATTTAATTTTTCTAAATGTTTGTTCAAAACTTTTTTATCCATTTCAATTCTCCTTATACAACATATTTTTATTATCTGTTCTTTACATAATGTAAAATATGGTTCTTTCTAAGTTTAACATAAAATGGCAAAAAAATCAACCTTGTTATTATTTTCAAAATTAAAATAAAAAAAGACATGCATTGTCAATAAATATGTTTTTATGTACTTTATTCGTTTTTCTTAGGGATTTTTGAATTCTAGTGCTTTTTTCTTTTATATTAAATTTTCTTGATATTTATATTACATTATTTCATTTTTTATCTTTCTTTTGCTTTTTTCCTAGAGTTTATTAATGTTACAAAATAGTAGGACTTTCCTATAAAATAAAAGAACCGGCAAAATAAATGTTTTTACACACATCAATTTTGTCAGTTCTTTTAGAATATTAATTTTTTTATATAACATCTAAATTTATATATTATTCAAATAGTTTCATTATTTCCTCTTGAGATAATTTATTAACAAATGTAGTTTTTGTATCCAGCATATTATTAGCTAACTCTTCCTTTTTCTCTTGTAATTCATATATTTTTTCTTCAATTGAATTCTTAGTAATTAATTTATACACTTGAACATTATTTTTTTGACCTATTCTATAAGCCCTATCAGTAGCCTGATTTTCTGTTGATATATTCCACCATGGATCATAATGAATAACCATATCTGCTCCAGTTAAATTAAGACCTGTTCCACCTGCTTTTAAAGAAATCAAAAACACCTTAATATCAGAATTATTATTAAATTCATCAACCAATTTTATCCTATCTTCTACTTTTGTAGCACCTGTTAATTTAAAATATCTTATGTTTCTTTTTTTTAATTCTTTTTCTATGAAATCAAACATTGATGTATATCCCGAAAAAAGTAGTATTTTATGTCCTGCATTTGTACCCTCTTGAATAATTTCCATACATTGTTCCAATTTGCTACTTCCCTCATTATATCCATTTATAAACAAACTTGGATGACAACAAATCTGCCTTAATCTTGTTAGCGCTGCCAATATTTGCATTTTGTTTTTCTCATAGCCACTGTATTTAATTTTTTCTGATATATCCTGTTTTACTTGTAATAAATAATTTATATATATTTTTCTTTGTTCTTCTCCCATTTCATTATTTAAAACCGTTACTGTCTTATCTGGAAGCTCTGTTAACACTTCTTTTTTACTTCTTCTTAAAATAAATGGTTCTATTAGCATTTTTAGCTTTCCAACAACTGATTCATTAGATTCCCTTACAATTGGAGTTTCATACATATTTTTAAATTTTCGATATGTAAACAAATATCCTGGCATAATAAAGTCAAAAATCGACCATAATTCTGCTAAAGAATTTTCAATTGGAGTTCCAGTTAAAGCATATTTTGTATCTCCTTTTATTTTTTTTATTGCTTTTGCATTTTGAGTATTACTATTTTTTAAATATTGAGCTTCATCTGCTATTATAAATCTAAATTTATAATTTTTTTCTTGATATAGTTCAATATCTCTCTTTAATAAATCATATGAAGTAATAACTAAATCAAACTTATCTATTTGCTCAATTTGATGTTTTCTCTCTTCTAGCGTCCCTCTTATAACTATTGTTTTTAACCCATTAGCAAATTTAGTTGCTTCATTCTGCCAATTTAATGTTAACGAACTTGGTGAAATTACAATACTTGCTCTATTGTTTTCCTTTTTATCATCTTTACAATTTTGAACATAATCAACTATTACTGATAACATTTGAATAGTTTTTCCGTAATCCCATATCATCTGCCAATATTCCACCAAAGTGATATCTATCTAGTATCTTTAACCACTTAAAACCTGTTTTTTGATAATATCTTAAAACTGAATTTAAATTTTCTGGTACTTTAATTTCTTCTTCTAATTGCTCTTTATCTAATTGATTTATAATATTTTTATATTCATCATTTTTAGTTATTTCAGTTCCTTTTATTTCTTTTAATAGTTGATTAAAATATGAAATTCTATAAACAGGTAATTTTAATTCTTCTTTTTCCAAATCTTTATAAGAAATATCCATACCTGTTACTAATTTCTCTAAAAATTTTGCTTCTTTATTATTTTCTAAGTCAATAAAACTACCATCTTTTAATCTATGATATTTTTTCTTTAAAGAGTATTTAGACATGATTTCTTCTAATTCTTCTATATCAATATCTAAATTTTTGAAATCAATTGATAATAAATTATTTTCGACTTTTACTCCTATTCCTCCAATTTTTGTTTCCTTAATCTGTTTTCTTTTAAAATTATCTGTTGCTAAAACTTCAAAATGTTGCATATAATAGTTTATATCTTCTGTTAAAAACTCATATATTTTATCATTATCTGGTAAAATAAATCTCAAATTTTTAGTTTCTAACATAAATCCAGTCTGTCTAAAAATATTTAAAGCATTAGTTTCTTCTAACATATTTCTTGGAAATTTAATTTTTTTATTTTCTTCTAATGGGTTAAATTCATTACCTTCATAATCAAACCTTACATCTGCAATTAAATAATCATTTGAGTCGAAATCTAAAAACACTTTAACTATCAATTCTTTTGGCATGTATTTTTTTATACTATCTTCTGTCATATTTTTTAAATTTATGGCATTCTTTACTCTTGGTATAATAATAGAAAATAATTGTGTTAATTCTTTTTCTCCTAATTTTACTTCATTTATATAATTTTTTCTAAAAAGTTCTAATAACTTTAAATTAGAATTTTCAAACTCTTTTGTGCATCTATATAATTTTTGATCATCTAAAATATATTTGTATTCTTTTCCCTTAATAATATTTACTTTATAAATTTCTATATTAGGTACTATTATATAATCTTTATTTTCTGTTTTCTTTAATTCAAATTCTATTTCTGGTTGTTCTTCTGTAAATTCTATTTCTTCAGTATTACAATCTTTTTGAAATATAATTTTTCTTCCTTTTAATACATCAAATAAATCATCAATAGCACTATTACCTACTATAATACTTGTTTCACTTAGTGCTTTTCCATAGTATTTATAATTACTATTTGAATTAGAATTCGCATATTTTATAACTTCTGCATATTTCATAACAAACTCTAACAATTGTCTACTATTTTTTTCAAATGCTTCTTCTGTGTGGATAAATTGCAACTTTTCACCATAACGATAAAATTCTTTATTAAGCATTCTTGTATAAAATTCTGATAAATTTTTTATTTTATACATTTTTTTATTTCCAATTTTAAATTCGATTTTCATGTCACCAGAAAATTTGTCATAAAAAATCCTAGGCTCAATTTTTATTGTTCCTTCTTTTTTTATTTTTTCTTTTTCTTCATTAATTCCTTCTATTTCTTCATTGTAAAAAATATTAACAATTTGTTTAAAATTTTTATATTCTTCCTTGTTTAATTGCATTTTATTTCCCTCACTTGGCATATTATTATACAATATCTTAGGTAAAAATGCAAGCAATCTTTAAGCCTCAAATATACAATTAGGTTACAGTTTGGTGAGAAATAACTATGATGTTGATGCTCTGGCTCCAACTATAATACTTAAATTTTATTTAATGACGTTTGATTGGAACGAAAAATAGAAAATCTTTTACAAGAAAATGAGTAATGTTCACGGGCAAAATTATT
>ENA-OOPV01000093-OOPV01000093.1-human-gut-metagenome-genome-assembly--contig:-NODE-93-length-14439-cov-4.701126_pt1 | contig 14439 bp, 16 predicted proteins | sample MGYA00241081_ERZ501147 | MGnify/ENA primary metagenome ERZ501147 (study PRJEB25962, sample SAMEA2042435) | human gut metagenome | biome: human gut; feature: human-associated habitat; material: faeces...
CCCGCCGCTGTCCCGGTCGCCGTCCGGCTTCTCCCGGTAGCAGTAGCCAACCTTGCAGCCCTCTACCGTGATGCGGTTGGTGGCGATACAGCCATCGGCACCCTCCCAGTCGGGGAGCAGATCTTTTACATCTTCCGCCTTTACATGGTAGTTCCGATTACGGCCGGAGGCTTCGTACAGCTCTTTCCGCAGCATCTCCACCTGATAAGCCATATCTGTGATCTCATCCTCACCCATCATCTCGCTGATGTCGTATTCCAGCGGGGCATGGACAAAGTCCGCCAGGGCCTTGTCCATGGCCTCGTGCTCCTCTGGCGTAGCAGTGATGCGGATACGGCAGACGGGGGTGTTGTACTCGTCCAGATCCTGAAGGTTTACACTGCCGCTGACGCTGCACTCCAGCAGGATGGCGGCCAGGTCGGTGACCACATCAATGGCGAAGTGGAAGTCCATCTCCACGCCATCGGAGTGTGTAAACTCCAGATACTCCACGGTTTGGCGAAAGTCCCAGTTCTGCTTGTCCAGACCGATCTTGGAGAAAATCTCGCTGAGGGGGATCTCCTCCTTTTTCTGATCCTCTAAAAATGCCACAAGGTTCAGACTGTCATCCGAGCCTCCGATAAAGTTGCCCCAGTATTTTTTGATATACATCTGTCACACCTCCTGTTCTGAGATCAGCCGCTTGATGAGCCAGCCCAAATGTTCCAACCACGCAGGAGCGATCTCACCGCTGTCCTCGTTCTTCCAAAGATCCACAATCTCACGGATGCCGTCCTCGTCCGGCACCTCGTTTTTGATGTCGGTGAGCTGCCGCAGCAGGAAAGCAAGGGCTTCTTTGGATGCTGTGAAACCGGTGACTTTATCCCATATAGCTTCTTCATGATCGTAGTCCAGTTTGCCGTTATCCTTCCATTGGAAATACAGCTCCGCCAGAGCCATCGCAGTATTGTCAAAGAGGAAGTCGATTTGTGAAAAGTCAGATCCCAGCATGACTTCCTCTTTCATCAGTTCAATCATCTCGCCCAGATCCATTACCGGATGCTCCGGTACATATTCATTTTTGAGGATGTCCAGTACATCCAGCCCTTCGTCACGCTCTAATGCTTTTATGCCCCATACTCCCATGTCGGCACCTCTCTTTCTTTATTTCGTATCAAGCTTCTATTGTCAATCATGGTTCTCCACCCGGATAATGGGCCGGTAGAAGTCATAATCTCCGTTTAGTTCCTTGTCCTCCTGCACTTCCGGCTTACAGTGGGGCGAACAGGGTAGGAAACCGAGAAATGGGCCCAGCCCGCCGCAGATATTGCACCCGCCGTCACCGCCGCAGGTGGTAAGTCTATCAGCCTGCACCACTTCCCGCATATAGGGGTCGTAGGCGATGGACAGGCCGAAGAAGTTGGGTTCCTCCATATCATAGGGCCAGTTCTCATCCTCATCCATGTCCTCAAACCAGCGCAGACGCATGGAGTAGTCTAACCCATCTCCCCATGGGAACAGGGTCCGACATCCGCCGCCGCACAGGTAGGCCCACTCGTCCGCCGTGGGCAGCGAAAGCCCCTGCTTTTCCAGCCCGGTAAGAAGTTCATCGTAGTCTGTGCGGTTATAGATCCAGGTCTGAAATCCATCTTCCGTCCGTTCTATGCGGGCCGACTGGTGCAAGGTAAGACTGCTGCTGTCACTCCAGGCAAAATCACGGAATTCCTTCAGCCAGTCAGGGTGGACAGTCAGTCTGGGATCATCCATTTTGACTGGCTCCCAGTTAATTTCCTCCAGCTCCCGGCCCACCAGCATGGGTCCAATGGCCGCTTGCCGGACGAGAGCCATGCTCTCTCCGATGAGTTCCGCCGGGTTCTGCTCCATTTCCCATTCTCGGAACAGATACTCCAATTCCTCCCGGCTCTCCTGATTCAGTCCCACGGCAAACTGCTCCCAGCCCAGGGTGACGGTATCGCCGGGGACAAAGACGAACTCCCGGCCATCTTTCTTGAAGATGCCGGTGGTGCAGTTCTGGCCCCAGCGGTCAAAGGTATGTAGACCGAGAAAGGTCATATCATAACGAGCAGCCAGGCTTTCCATCAGCGCCTGCTTCTCGGTGGTTTCCATTTGATTAAATTGGGTGCGAAATAGTTTTTCGTTCATAGCAAGTCCTCCTACTTCCCGCTGACCAGGCTGGGCGGTATTTTTCGTTTGCCGCTCCAGAAGATGACCTCCACATGGAGCACTGCCCGGTTTTCATCTGTTCCGATCATACCAGTCGCTCCATTCCTGCTTAATCTCCGAATCGCTCCGCAGCATCCTGGTAAACGGTGATGCTCTTAGCCACTTTCTTTTTCTGGCTGCGGATGCGGAAGTAGTCCCGCAGAATGCACTTCAGTTCCGGGTTTTCCACCTTGCGGGGCAGCAGACTGATGAACATTTCGTCGTAGCTTTCGTACAGAACACCACTCCGGTTGTAACTTTGCCAAGTCACCGTAGGCTTTCGACCTTCAGGGTCTTTGGCCAGATCAAAAAGCCACCGCTCATCCAGCTCCACATAGCGTTCAAACATAAAGGTCGTGTCATAGGACCCGTAGCGGTCATAGCCCCAAAAGATGAACGCAGTCATTCCATCAGGCCCCAGGCGTTCATAGATCCAGTCCTCCGGATAACAGCGGTAATCCAGCATCCCCAGAGCATTGAACAGGTAGATTTCTTTGGGAGTGCCCAGCAGGAGCGAATAGGTTTCATACACCTGTTCCTTGGGCTGGGTGATAATTGCTTTCATAAAGACTGGAATCAGCCAACTGCCGCCATAGCGTTCATATAGTTCATCGGCCAGTGCTTGTAGTCGTGTATCCGGGTTTCGAATCAAGGAGGCGGTCAGAATCAAAGCCGGAATCTTCTCCATTTCCTTTGGCTTTACTTTATAGAGCCCCAGTCCTTGGGAAATGTGCCATGTAGTGCATTTGTCACCATCATAAAAGGGGGTGTGCTTGAGATGGCCGATCCGTTCCGCATTTTCCGCCAGAAAACGGTACACCTCCAACATCTTGGGGGAGGCTTTGCCCAGCATCAAATGAAAACAGAAATTCATCTGTTCCACCTGTCCCTCTTCCAGCGGTTTTGTATCCGCCTCATCCAACAGCAGGGAGAGGGTTTTCAGGATGACTGGGGCAATCTGCTCCGATACACAATCCGAGCAGGCATCCGACATGATATGGCTGCCCATCCATTTGCCCTTGACCAGCTTGGCCCACAGTGGGGCAGCAGGGGCATACTCCAGCTGCGCCAAAGCCTTTTGAGCAGCCGTTTTGCACTTGCCCTTTTCTGTATTCACAAGCTGGAGAAGCAGTTCGCCGTTTGCTTCCTCTTTGCCCAGCGCCAAAATGGCCTGTTCTCGCTTTACACCCTTGGGAGGCAGTTGTTCTAAAGTCATCGTAGTATTCATAGCGTCTCATCCTCGTTCATAAGTTGTCCCTGCACCTCTCTGGGCAGGTCGTTCCACAAAATATCGTATGTAAAATCCCGAATCTCCGGGTAACACTCCCGTGCGGTCTTTTCCGCAATATCTCTATTCAGGTAGTGCATCTCTTGGTGGAAAAACCAGTTGAGTTTTTCCATCAGCCGATAGAGTCGGATCTGTTCTTCTTGGGTCATGGGATTGCTCCTCCTATTTCAACTTCAGCACAAATCCCCAGATACTCACCACAATCAGGAGGACACCCAACAGAAAGAACACCACCCGCCGGTATCCTCTGCTGTGTCGATGGGCATCCCGCGTACCAGTGGGGTCGCAGAGCCAGTTCCAGTTGCGGATTGCTCCAATTAAAATCACGGCCCCGATGAGCACCGAGGCAATGTACCAATGCTCTTGCAAAAATGCTGTGATCTGTTCGCTGTTCATTCTACTTCCTCCTTACGCAAATACCTGCTGGTATTTCTCTTTTCATACCGTGCGACTTTTTTAGGTCTGCTGGTGCTGCATGGACACGATATGGCAGTCCGGGCAGAATTCCACATAGAGCGTGCCCTCCGCACAGTCAAACACCGTATCCCACTGGATCTGGGCCAGATATTTCATAGGTTTCCCGCAGTGGGGGCAGGTCGTATATTCCGCGTCCTGTACCCAGTTGGCAAAGCCACCCACCGTGTTCACATCCTGGCAGGCCGCACCGTAAAACAGGGGCACGGGCGCTTCGCCCAGCACAAAGGGATTTTCCGTGAGGGCCTTGTAGTCCTCGGGACTGACATAGCAATCCGTTTTCTCCGCCCCGTCAAAGAGCTCGGAGGGAAAGACTTCCACGCCGCCATCCAGGGTAAAACTGTTAAAGGCTGGACCTTTCAAGAATCCCACACAGTTGGGGCAGCAGGTGGCAGTCAGAATACCATCCAACCCCAGAAATTTCAGCCGCTCATCCCGGCCATCCAGCACCAGCATGTCCACCATGCGTCCGCCACAGTGGGGGCATGTGTCCTCCCGTGCCCGGCCAATGCGGACGGGAGATTTCTCGCTGGTGGTTCCTTTGACCATAGGATAGCAGGTATCGAAGTTGAGCTGGATTTTCTGGCCCTCCTTGTCGAAGGTCCAGCCTCCGATCTGCGCATAGCTGGATGGGTCTACATAGAGGCCCTTGCGCCAGGGCCGGGGATTTCGCTCCAGCTCCAGCAGAGTCTCCATTGCCTTGTCATCTCCTTGCATAGCAAGGCAACTCATCAGGTTGGAGGCCGCGCTGGAATATTCTGCGGACAACAGCGCATGGATCAGACCATCCCGCACATCGGCGGGAGCATGATAATAGATCTCACAGGGCCAGAACACCTCTGCGGCCAGTGCCACTCGCTGAATCTCCGGGGTGATGGCATCATGGTAGCCAAGCAGCTGCCAAAAGTCGGCGAACTCTGGGTCCTCCATATCAGCCAGCCTCTGGATGTTCTGTATCAAGTTTCTTTGTTTTTCGACAATTTGTTCCGGCATCCAGGCCAGAGCAGCTTGCCGTTCTTGCTCGCACTTACATTTCCAACACAATCCCTCATAACCCAATGGGGTTCCACAGCTGGGGCAGGTATATTTCAGACTCATGTTCTCATACTCCTTTCAGGCAATAAAAAAGCCCCACGCCGCACTGTCATAAAGACAGGCTGACGCAGGACATGAAGAAGCCGCGTTGAAGGAGCCGCATCCACCAGCAGATGTAGTTTCTTCAACAACCAAAATATTTTTTTCGTATCTTAAAGCAGCAAATTGCTGTCCAATATATTTGTTCATAGCGGCACCATTTATTCTGAGCGTAGTTTTATATCTTATTATATCACAGCACCCCTTCAATGAAAATATTTTGTTGGAAATGCTAATGAAAAATTTTTGTGAATTTGTTAAGGCGCAGGGGCTGTTATCTCCATAGTGTCTGGATGGATCAGAGTGATTACTTTTCCCTGATGTAAGGCATAGTTGACTGTCTGTGCTGTGCCTGAACGCAGCTTTTTCTGATTATCAAACACACCGATGAGGTACTCTGCATGATCGACCATATAGTAATTCCTTTTTTTATAACTGGAAACATCCGCAGAATGTGAAATAACAATGGAATCGTTTGCGTTTTGGATCAGCTTTTTCAATCTATGTCTACTCTGATCCGGCCATTTAGAGTCATAACCGATGAAGGGAACTACAACGACAATTTTAATATCTTCGTATCCCGTTTGTGCCCTCAATGTCAGCAGCTGTTCTCCAGCCCACATATCCACACCAAGAGCACCGCCGACAAAAAAAGTACGGACAAATTTCTCGTCATGGAGTATCCGAAACTGCTCCAGGAGACATTCTTTTAATTTTTGGCATAGGGGATCTTCCTCATTATATCCAAAGCAAAATCTTGTTGGTCTGTGGCCGGTAATGGCGCAGGCATACTGATTCATATAAATCACCCTTGATAACCGCCGTGATTACGCATATAAAGCAAAAATAACGCAAATAATAATGCGTATAAAGGTTATATTACAAAATTATAACACAATACATACGAAGTATCAAGAATTGCTTTCTGCTATGCTAAAAGAGCAGAGAGGTGAGCGTATGGACGAAGAATTTATCCGCAATCGAATCACAGAATTACGATTGAAAAAAGGCGTTTCAGAATATCAGATGAGCATGGAGTTAGGGCAGAACAGAAGCTATATTCAGGCGATTTCTTCTGGGCGTTCTATGCCGTCTATGAAGCAGTTTCTCAACATCTGTGAGTATTTTGAAATCACGCCGCTTCAATTTTTTGATGCACAGGAAAATAACCCTCAGCTTATCAAGAAGGCTTTAGACGGAATGAGAAAGATGTCAGATGACGATCTGATTATGCTGATTGGTTTTATAAGTCGCTTAAACACAGAAAACTAACGATAGGAGGCAGTAAGCGTCCCGTCGTTAGTTTTTCATTTTATGCGCAGCATATTGTGGCAAGCAATGCTTGTGGCTATCCATTTCGCCACAAACTGCTTGTTGAGGGCAGTGCCCCCAAGCCCCTTTGAACACAGAATTTCATTCTGTGGCTGCGCGTTCTGCGAACGCTTTTGACCAGGACCAGCTTATCGCTGGCCGTGGTCTTTTTCTTTTTCAACATCCTGTTCTACCTCCATTTTCAGCACCCGATCCACATTGGCCTTTGCCGTTAAAAGCTCCCGCATTTCCTCACGGGAACGCCGGTACTCGGCATAGGTCTTTTTCTTTTCTTCCAGCAATTTCGCGTACTCCGTCTGCAACTCTTTGACCTTGGGCAGCTTCTTGACGCCCATCTCATCAAAGGCATTCTTAGCAGCCTGGTGGAGCAGAATTTCTTCCTCATGTTCTTCCCGGAATTTCTTAGAGTAGCCGGCCTTGCGGTATGCCACATAGACCTCACGGGTCTTGGCATAATTTACAATGTGAGTACGCAGAACAGCAATCTCTGCCATGCGCTTTTCAGCCGCTTTGATCTGCGCCGAAAGCTCATTGTGATGTGCCGTGGCAGCCGCAGCCTTTTCTTCCAAAACCGCATACTCCAGCAGGTTATTCTCTGACAGGTAATTCATGGTCTGTGCCATTTGTTTCAGATTGAAAACCTTAGCCCATCGAGCATAGCCAGCACCTTTTCCTGCCTGCAATTTTGCCTGAATGTCCACCAGCAGATTGACCTTCTGCGTCTCTGCCTGTGTAACTATTTTCTTTCGTGGGGTATGCGCTTTCTTCCCGGAGAGAACCGCCTGCAAATCATCTAATCCATATCCTTCGCCCAGGCTGTCCATTCGGGCGGCTTTCTCCCAACCGGGGAGCTTCAGGCGATACGATTTCCCGCGCTTTGATACCTCACAGCCGGACTCTTGCAGCAGCCTCAGCAGCTCCTCAAAATTAGCAGGACTTTGTGATAATGCGTTGTCAATCGCCACACGAAGCAGCTCTCGGTGAGAGGGCTTTGCCTGATCGCCCAGCCATTTGTTATAGCTCTTTCCGTGAGGTTTCGGATTCTCCACAATGGACAGTCCGTTTTCGATGCAGATGGTGTCACTTAACTGTCGGACTGCCTTGGTGCTGCCCCAAAAGTTTCGGAATTTCCGGTCATATTCTAAGCTGACCGATGACCAGATAATGTGATTATGAATGTGCGATTTGTCTATATGAGTGCAGACCACAAAGGCATGATTGCCCTTGGTAAAACGCTTGGCAAATTCCACACCCAGCCGGTTCGCTTCTTCCGGAGTGATCTCACCGGGGCGGAACGACTGGCGCACATGATAGGCGATCACATCATCCGCGCCGCGCACTCGTCCGGTAGCGGCAATGTACTGCCGCTTTGCCAGAAGGAACTCTGCATCCGCAGTCCGGCTGTCACACGCATAGCCGGTAATGAGCCTGCCGTCATCTGTTTTCTTTGGGTTGGCCACATAGTCGATGATGTCACTGATCGCCCGACTTTCTGTGCGGCCCTTGCCGACATGAAGCGGCATGATTCTCGTGGTTGCCATAGGTCAGACCTCCTTCCCGAAAAGAAAACGGCCTGCCATAGCAGACCGCTTTCACTATTCTATAAAACTTTCTTCATCGAAAAAATTGAACTCATCATCTTCTAAGTGTCTTGGTGGAAATCTCATTTCATATTGCTCTTGCGCCAATGCACGGACATCAGGCCGCCTATCCTTTAGTCGATTTTTCAGCCAGGACAACTGCTCTTTCGATAGCCTCCATGGAAGATTCAAAAGACGATTCAGTGTCATCAGTTCAGCCTGCGTTTCTGCTGGTAGCGAAGCACAGGATTTACAAATGTGGGATGCATGACCTTTGCCTGAAAATTTTTCGTTGGCTTTGTATTCACCACAAACTTTACAATAGTGTCCATGCTTTTTCATAAGCTGATGCCCTTCTCGCAAAGAACATATAACCTGCGAATTGCTTTCATAATCACATCCCATTCCAAATCAGAAGCATAAGAAAACTTTTTACGGTATGCCTCCCAAAGTTTTTGCATAACCGAATCATTTTCCACTTCGTCAAAAACTTCTTCAGCCTGGTTAAGATACTTCTCCGATCCCCGTTTATGAGCAGTTGCCAGAAGCGCATCATGTAAAATTTTCGGGTTCAGCGTGGTTCCATGCAGCTGTTCTAAAATGTAAATATCGTAGAAATCTCTCATGCGGGTATTGGTTGTGGTTCTGGTAATAATGGTTTCCAGTTTTTCTGCCAGCACAGTTTCTAAATTATAAGCCCAAATATCAATGGAGCGATCTTCCAGCATAAGTTTGAATGAATACCGAACCTCTCTTGGAGTGATTGCATCTCCCGTAGAAATATCAATTTTCAAAGGGGTCACTACACCATCGAATGTTGTACTCATGCTGACACGAATCCCCGGATACTCTGCTTCATCCATAATCTCCGAAATACTTTTCAGCTGAAATTTAACACCATCATCAATCGGAACAGTTACGATTGATGAAATTAGATTCTCAATATCCTCCACATTAACATTAGCTCCTTTTATGGTTGCATCCAAATCCATCGTAGAGCGGGCATCCAATCCAACCATAGCCGCTACCAACATACCACCCTTCAAGATAAACTTATCACGATACTCAGAAAGAGAAATACGCTCCAAAAAACGCTCCATCATGTAGTTCCTCATTAAAATCTGAGCATCTGCGGATTTTTCTCTGGAAAGGTTTCGTATTAAATCTTTAAGCTGCCTTGCTGTTTTTATCATAAAAGTACCTCCAAATACTGTCGTAAAATTTTTTCCACCTTGAACATCCCAGCATATTGCATTAAAGCTCGCAGGTTCTTATCTTTTCTACGGGCATACGCTTTCAGTGCTCCCTGAAAGGTCTGAATTTCAATTCTGCTACGGCTTCTGAGCAAATCACAGATCGTTCGCTCCATATCATAAACCGGCACAGTATGCCCGAACGGAGTTTTCGCTGTTGTAAGTCCTACATCATGTAAGTCTGCTTTAATCGTAAAAACTTGAATGCCTTCTGCTTTCATTTTGCTTGGATTGCATCCAGTTTTGACCGTAACTGTATATTCTATTGGTTCACGGTCTGTCAGATCGTGAAAAAATAAAGCTGTTTCATGTGAAAATACTGCTTGTTCAAATCGCAAATGAAGCAGATACATGGCATCCACCCAGGAATCTTTGGACAGATAAATCCCATGTGCGACTCTATCCAAATCTCGTGAACGCACATAATCATAAAATACCGGCTTTGAAATTCCAGAAGATACGACCTGCGATGTTCGCAGCATTCCTTCTTGTGCTGTTAGCATCTGATCCAGCTGTTCAAATTGTCCCATCATGTCACTTCCTTTCGTACTAATATTATATTCAATATTAGTTCAAAAGTAAAGTCGTGGATATAAAATTCCTTTTCCCAAATTTAACAGACGGTGTCTGGCATTTTTATGGTTTTGCGTATTTTTATCCATAAACCAACTCCTGAATTGCAAATTTCAAACTCTGCACCTTGCCCAGTAGCCAGATTGCAGCCAGTGGCAGCCCCATCGGGCTAATCAAAAATGCCATAACCAGCAAAATCACACCATTCTGCGGGGAATAGGTAATAAGCACAGCCACGCCAAGCAGAGCAATTACAGTGCTGAGCAGACCAAGCACCAGACCGGATATGTAGATCAGCCCCGTGCAGAGCCAGACAAAAAGCGTCAGCACCAAAGTGACCGGTGCAGTTATAATCATCAAAAGCCCTTTCAAAATCTTCATGTTATTTCCTCCTTGCAGCGTTCTTGGTATCTTTTCTAATCATATTATCCGGCATGGGCAGGCAAAAGACAAGGATACCGATAAAAAGAAAAAGCGGAGAGAGGAGCAGCGAAGTAATGCCGTTCCTCCCTCCGCAAATGGAGTATCTATCCCTGTTATAAAAGTTTGGAAAGCTGGGTAAGAATTTCCTCTACGCCCTCCCATAACTGTTCCTGCCGCTGGGATATATCCTCCAAGTCAGCATCATAAACCCGTCCAGTCTCATGCACTTTACGGGTCAGCTGGTTTAAGTTGTTGCTGCTTCGGCGCATCAGGGAAACAAGCTCCTTCAGCTCCGGCAGCTCCAGCTTGACTACATACCCATCCAGCGCCATTTTTCTTAGATAGGCTTCACGGTTGGAGGTTCCAAACTGAGACATTTTTTGCTCAATCACAGCAAGCTCCTCCGCTGAAACTCTAAAGTTTAATTGCATATCCCGCTTACGCTTTGCCATAGTTATCGCTCCGGCTCCCGTTTCTTCGGGGCGGCAGGCTTATGGGCAGGCAGCTCCTGTTTGAGCTTATCCCGTACTGAGGGGCGGGACGGTTGCAGTTTTTCTCCCTGAGTACGGCTGCGCTGCTGTTCTACACGCACCAGATCAATAAAGCCATCCAGCACAGCAGGGTGGCTGTTTAAGGCATAACCACAACGGACAGTTTCGGGATTATCGTTGGGAATGGTCTTAGCCCATTCTTTGTTGCGTCGGGAGTAGCGCCCATCCCAGTCCTGAAGCTGGACGGTGTTAGCCAGAACCATAGCCACACGCTCCATGCCATAGATCTCGATCACACCCTTTGCCGCATCGTGACTGAGATACATTCCGTCGAAGTGTTCCCGCACCGCCGCTTCAATGGACTCCTTGCATTGGAGATTTGCATTGTTGGAAGCCCGGTACTGCTCCAACTCCCCATGTTCTCTCGCATAGGCGGCAGAATGGGGATAGACCGGTGTTGTTCGCAGTTCCTCTTTGGCTCTGCACACATCATCGGCACGGTTCTCAATGCTGTCCCGGATCACATCCATATAACCGGTCTCCAACTTTTCAAAATAGCGGTACACATCCGCCAGCGGAGAGGGAGATTCCAAAAGTGCCTGAGCCTGGGCATCAGTCAGCTCCAGTTCCTCCATCGCCATCACAATGTCCTCACGAACCGTGTACTCATAGGTGTGGTGCAGGATTTCTTCCGGGGGCTGTCTTTTCAGCCAGTCCCGGAACTTGTCCTGTTCGGCAGCCATCTTTTCATAAAGGGCTGTATTCAGATCGTTAGTATTCATGTTATCGCACCTCCTCATGCTGTTTTGGTTTCTTGTCTGTACTGCGGGGTTGCACCGGGCGTTTTAGGTTATCCAGCACCGAAGGCCGTGTACTTTTGGCAACAACAGACTCGGTGTGTGCCTGTCCCTTTCCGTCGATGTTGAGCAGGGTATCCAGCTCCACCAGACGGGCGTTTTTGCATCTCAGTTCTTCTTCATAAAGGAATGGCTTTCCGACTTCCTCCTTTGCCGCAGCTTGCTGCTGACAGAGGTTATCCAGCTGTGCCTTTGCCGACTCCAGACGCTGGGGCATCTGAGCAAGGGCATTGTCGATACGGGTAAGATTTCCGCGAGGGTCTGTACCAAGGGTTGCCCGGTGGGTCATCTGTCCTTTCAGCAGGAGCGTATACTCCTGTTTCCAAGCGGAAAATTCCACGGACATGGCATACCCCCGGTAGTTGCCGATCTGCACCGGATCGGAGGTTTTAACCTCCTTGCAGGCATCCAAAAGGGCTGCGCCGGCGTTCTCCTTATCGGTCAGCAGATCGCCACGGATTTCCATACCAGCAAAACCGTCCTCCGGGTGCGGGTGCGCTGCCAAAACCTCCAGATCGGATTCAAAGCCCTTGATAAAGCCCTTGTGCTTTTCAATCTCCTCCGGGAAGTATTTGAGCAGCTGGTCCTCCAGACGATATTGCTTGCTCTGGTGGTCGGCTTTCATCAGCTTCAGGCGGGATACCTCCACATCCAAATCCATACGCTCCTTGATGCGGGGATCTCCGGCACACAGAGCCTTGATCTCTGCAAAACTGAGGGCGGTTTCATCCACATCATCGCAGGAGCGTACCGGCGATTTAGAAGTCATGATCTGACTAATGAATTTTTGCTTATTCTCCACCGTCTGCCAGAGGTATGCGTCAAAGGTTCCTTCGGTCACATAGCGGTACACATGGACAAGAGGATTCTGGTTACCCTGGCGCTCGATACGGCCCTTGCGCTGGGCAAGGTCTCCCGGTCTCCACGGACAGTCCAGGTCATGAAGTGCCACCAGACGGTCCTGCACATTGGTGCCTGCGCCCATCTTGGCGGTGCTGCCCAAAAGGACACGAACCTGACCGGTACGGACTTTAGAGAACAGCTCCTTTTTCCGCACTTCGGTATTGGCTTCATGGATAAAAGCGATCTGGTCGGCAGGCATCCCCTGAGCAATGAGTTTCTGACGAATATCGTCATATACCGTAAAGGTCGGTTCCTGTTCCGGCAGAGGCACAGCGCCTTCCAATGCGTGAAGCAGTGGATTATCCAGCGTTTTCGCCGCCTTGCTTGCAGGAGCTTTGGCCTGTGGTGTAGAAATGTCGCAGAACACCAGCTGGGTCAGCTTGTCAGCTTTGCCGTCCCGCCAGATCTGCATGATGTTGTCCACACACTGATTGACCTTTGTGCCAGGTTCGTCCGGCAGCATCTGGTTGACGATCCTCTGGTCAAGCCCCAACTTACGGCCATCCGAGGTAATCTTGAGCATGTTATCCTGGGACGGGTCAACAGTTCCGCTGTGTACCAGCGATGCACGCTCCGAAAGAGCTTTGACCATTTCCTGCTGATGTTCGGTAGGCTGCGCCACGATGTTGTGGTATTCCACTTCCGGGGTAGGCAGATTCAGCTGGTCGGCAGTCTTAATGTCAGCCACTTCTTTGAACAGGTTCATCAGCTCCGGCAGGTTAAAGAACTTGCTGAATCTCGTTCTTGCCCGGTAGCCGGTGCCTTCCGGTGCCAGCTCCAATGCTGTGACGGTCTCCCCAAATCGGGAAGCCCAACAGTCGAAGTGGGTCATGTTCAGCTCTTGCAGGCGTTCATACTGAAGATAACGCTGCATGGTGTAAAGCTCGGTCATGGAGTTGCTGACCGGGGTGCCGGTGGCAAAGATCACACCACGATTTCCGGTGATCTCGTCCATATAGCGGCACTTGGCAAACATATCGGAGGATTTCTGCGCGTCCGATGTGGATAAACCTGCTACATTCCGCATTTTTGTGTATAGAAACAGGTTTTTATAGTTGTGGGCCTCGTCCACAAACAAACGGTCCACACCCAGCTGCTCAAAAGTTACCACATCGTCTTTTCGCCCCTCGGCTTGCAGCTTTTCCAGTCTGGCTTCCAGAGACTTTCTGGTACGCTCCAGCTGCTTGACGGTAAAACGCTCGCCGCCGCTGGCCTGCACCTCTGCGATGCCCTCGGTGATCTCGTCGATCTGCTCATAGAGAAGCCGTTCCTGACGCTCCCGGCTGATGGGGATACGCTCAAACTGGCTGTGTCCCATGATGATGGCGTCGTAGTCACCGGTCGCAATACGGGCGCAGAACTTCTTGCGGTTATGGGTCTCAAAGTCCTTTTTGGTGGTGACTAAGATGTTGGCAGAAGGATAGAGACGCAGAAACTCCGACGCCCACTGCTCGGTCAGATGGTTTGGAACCACAAAGAGAGATTTCTGGCACAGTCCCAGGCGTTTGGCTTCCATCGAAGCAGCTACCATTTCAAAAGTTTTGCCTGCGCCTACTTCATGTGCCAACAGGGTATTTCCTCCATACAGCACATGGGCAATGGCGCTTTTCTGGTGTTCCCGCAGGGTAATGGCCGGGTTCATGCCTCCAAAAGTGATGTGGCTGCCATCATATTCACGGGGACGGGTAGAGTTCATTTCCTCGTTGTACTGGCTCACCAAAGTCTGGCGGCGCTCCGGGTCTCTCCAGATCCAGTCCCTAAAGGCTTCCCGGATCGCCTGCTGTTTTTGAGCCGCCAGGGTGGTCTCCTTGGCATTCAGCACGCGGCGCTCTTTTCCGTCTGCGTCCTCTATGGTGTCATAGATGCGGACATCCCGCAGGTTTAAGGAATCCTCCAGAATCTTGTAGGCGTTGGCGCGGCTGGTCCCAT
>ENA-OOPV01000094-OOPV01000094.1-human-gut-metagenome-genome-assembly--contig:-NODE-94-length-14364-cov-1.813614_pt1 | contig 14364 bp, 35 predicted proteins | sample MGYA00241081_ERZ501147 | MGnify/ENA primary metagenome ERZ501147 (study PRJEB25962, sample SAMEA2042435) | human gut metagenome | biome: human gut; feature: human-associated habitat; material: faeces...
TAGAAGTTATTTTATATGGAAAGTAACATTAGATGACGACACAGAATTAAAATTCGTTGCTAATAGCATTAGTCAAATATTATACAACGGTATTAATATTGATTGGGACGAAATAATTAAAATTGAGCAAGTCGAACTATATTATAGTAATGCAGAAAATGATTACCCAGATATAATAGACTTACGTAATTAGTAAATAGAGGTGATACTATGAGAAAAAACGTAATAGCTATAATAATTAAAATAATGTCATCATTAATATTATCTGTAATATTCTTATTTGTATGCTTTAATATAAGCTTATTCAATATATATGTAAGTTGCGGAGTCTTAATACTTCAAGGAGCAGCTATAGTTATTCTTTTGTATGATATTATTAGCGAATTTAAACTATATTATGAAAATAAAAAGGAGAAAATTAAATGAAAGATATATACGTAGTACCATTTAAGGTTAAGGATAGTTTTTATGATGATGAATATTACAATATATTATTTACTGACAAAGAGTTCTGGGAAGAAAATCATTATATATGTGATGGACCAGCTCATAATTTATTAACTGCATTTAGCGAAATCGGTTTAGAAGAATCTACAACAGCTGTTTTAGAGTGGTGTAATGATGAAGAAATGTCGATGAATAAAATAAAACAAGAAATGAAAGATAAAGGATTCAATTTATTAATAAATGATCCTACGTTTATTGAGGAATACATACAAGAATTCGGAGAAGATCCTCGAAGTACTGTAGAAGAATAAGGAGGAAATTATGAAATATAAATTATGGTCCAAAAAAGAAAATAAATTTATAGACGGATGGATGATATATCCTAATGGTGACTTGTATTGGACAGAATATGGAGAAATATCAGGCGAAGTGTGTATGGAAGACCACGTACTAATTAAAAGTACAGGTATTAAAGACATTGACAATAAAGAAATATACGAAGGTGATATATTAAGATGCAAATTGTATAATGGAAAATACGAAAACTATGAAATAGTTTGGGATGAAGTAGATGCTTCATTTGATGCGCTTAATAAAGACAAAAGTAATTTTATGGCACCAAGTATATGGACTGTATCAGAAATAATAGGAAATGTATTTGAAAATCCAGAATTAATGGATGAAGAAAAATATGAATAGGTGATACTAATGGCAAAACAAATAATAGTAAAAAATATAGTAATTGGTAACCCAATATGTGACCCATGGTATATGTTCTGTAATGAACCAGATGAATGGGACACAACTAAAAAAGACATATGGTTTACAGAAGATCGTTATTTACCGAGATTAATGGTAAATTGCGGTCTCGTTGATTCTATTTCTGAAGTTAGAAGAAATAAACCAGAATTGATGATTAATCTAGATAAGCCAGACTTCTTAGAAGTTAAATGGGGTAAATCTAGATTATATATACAAGTAGGAGAGTGATATATTTGAAATTTAACAAAAAAATAATACCAGTATTAGCAATAATTGCAATACTAGGACTTAGCGTCGTAGGATGTCGAGAATCAGATAAAGTCAGTTATAATATAAGTCAAGAAGCTGACAATTTTAATGTAACAAGGAGATTAGTGGTTATAAATGCTAGAACAGACAAACCACTATTCGAGCTCGTAGGAAATTTTGCATTAAGCAATAATGATGAAAATGAGCTAGAAGTTGTTTGTCAAACAGGTAAGAATGAATTTAAGAAACACTATATATATTTAAATGAATATACTATATATACAGTTGAAGATCTTGGCGGAGCTAGCGTAAATAAATATAAATATGAAGTTAATTTCTTACCAGAAGCTATACAACCAATAACTATAACTAATAAAGATTAGGAGAAAAAATAATGAATATAAATATAAATAATAAAACGTCTTATGAATGTGGAGATCTAGTAGAATTAGAAAACTTTGGATTTAGAATGATAATAAAAATAAATGATAAATTCACTTTAATAAGTATGGATGGAGAAGTAACTACAGTAACTGAAGAATCTATAGATGAATTGTTAGCAAATAGGACTGTAATAAGTCATTATAAAAACAAAGACTTAGAATTAAAATTAAGAGAACAAGAATAAGCAGATATTAATTTATCTGCTTTATTTATGCAATAAAAAAGGAGGGAATTATTATGAAAAAGTCGAATATATTAACTGCTACAGCTATCGCTACAGCTACAGTAGGAACTGTAGATATAGTACAGCATATTGATACATTCTCTGTTCAATATACAACCTACATCCGTAGGTAAAGCCGTTAATCATGGATGTATAAGATTACATGATTATGATATTTTATGGTTATATAACAACGTCCTAATAAGATGCGTAGTTGTTATACATTAAATAACAGGAGGAACAAAATGAGAATGACGACAGTAGATATATTAAACACAGATAACGAACAAGTAGTAAATGGTTTATTTGGCCACTCATTTACTATACCTAAAATAGGAGAAAAAGTACTCTATTTAGATAAAGAATATAAAGTAATAGACGTGAAGCATGAATTAATATGTGTTGGCTCAATAATGCAAACAAATAAAGTGACTTTAATAGTAAATGAAATAAGACACGATTTATATACTTAGGAGGAATATAATGGAAAAGTCAGATTTAAAAAATGGAATGAGCTTTGAAACCAAAGAAGGTAATGTTTATCTTATAATACAAGACAATTTATACAAAAGAACTAAACAACTTTCCTTAGAGCTTAGCGGTAGTTTTAAAGTTCATGTAGAAAATGGATATTATAACGATTTACGTCATAAAACTGATTGTAACAAAAATATCATGAAAGTTTATGATGTAAATGGAAACCAAATATGGTCAAGAATAGATTGGAGTAAAGTGCCAATAGATACAAAAGTATTAGTTAGAGACAGCGATAATAACAAATGGACAAGAAGACATTACGCTAGTTTCGATGAAGAAAAAGATCTATTTAGAGCATTCACAGATGGAGGCACATCATGGACAACCAAAGACACTACTGGATGGCTGCAATGTAAATTAGAAGACGAAGAAGATAACAAAGAAAAATTAGAACAAAAAGAAATATCAGCATATGATTTAGATGAAGAGTTTGGTGAATTCTGTAAAAAAAATTTTCCACATTGTAGAAATTGTAAATATGATATGGATAGCTTATGTAAAATAAAATGGATATTAGATACTTATAATTTAACTAAAAAATAGGGAGGAATAATTATGATCAATGCTACTAAACATGCACGTGAACGCTATGCAGAAAGAATAAAAGGCATAGAAAAAGATGCTATAAAATCTAATGTTGCTATGTATGGCAACGATTATGAAAAAGATCTAAACAAGATGTATGATAATAGTAGACTAATTTATACTGGTAGATTCCAAACACATAAAGAATGCCAATACAGATTAGCTGACGATATCATATTAGTCATGGATAAGATAGATCAAAACTTAATAACTCTATACAGAGTTGATTTCAACTTTACTAAGAGTATAAATAAAGTTATATTACAAGACTTAGTCGAAGAATTAGATGTAAAAGAGAAAGCATGGTCATTAGAAAAAGAAAAGACAGAAGAAGCTAATAGTGAATTAAATAATGAAAAAGCATTACTTGAAATGGATATAGAAGCTAAAGCAAAAGAATTAGAAAACTTAAAAGATAGACTAGATGCACTTAATAAGTACATGAAGACAACTAATGCAGACGAAATCGTAGCAAAAGAAGCTATGGATGAAATAGCTCGTAAAATAGTATACAGCATAGATTATAAGAAAGCTATGCAAGAAATAATGGAGGATTAATATGAAAAATAAAAGATTAGCTATTGCACTAGGAGCTATATTAATTTCCACAGCAGTAATGTCTAGTGGATGTACAAACGAAACAATCGGATTTCATGTAATATCAGAAGAGAAAAGGATTGATGGAATGACAATAAAAGAAATTGTAGATGAGAATACTGGAGTTCATTACTATGTAAATGCAGGCTATCAACAAGGACTTATGTGTCCTGTATATAATAGTGATGGTACAATAAAAGTAGATAAGGAGGATTAACATTATGAGAATGACGAAATATAAATTACAATTAGTAAAAGATTCTAGTACAAATTATGGTGGCAAAGACTTTCAAATAAGTGATCCAGATGATTTATATAATCTATTATGCGACGTTTGTGATTTAGACAAACAAGCAGAAGAAGTATTAATACTTATATGCCTTGACTCTAAGAATAAAGTAATAGGTATACATGAAGTAAGCCGTGGCATAGTTAACATGTCATTTGCATGTGGTCGTGAAATTTTCAAAAGAGCAATATTAAACAATGCAGCTAAAATAATATTAGCTCATAATCATCCATCAGGTAATTCAACTCCAAGCGAAGAAGATAAAAAAACTGTTAAATTCGTAAAAGAAGCTGGAGAATTATTAGACATAAATCTTATCGAAAACATGGTAGTAGGAGACGATGAATATTGTTCATTTAAGCGTATAGGTGAACTATAATGTTCGTAAGAGAATGTAAAAGACGTAAATTCTGTAACATTCACATAGACGGATATTGCAATGGGTTAAGCCCTAATTGTGCATCATGTATTCATTACGATCTTAATGTACAAGATAAACCTTGTAATAGTTGTAAAGGCATTTACTTTTTAGCACAAGAATGTGGGTTTATTCCTAATTGCGAATATCTGTTAGAACATAACAAGGAGGCTTACAATAAAAATAATATTGAAAGATAGACTTAAAGTGAATGGTAAATTCTATCAAGCCGTAAGCGATGAATATGAATTAAAAATACCAGAGTAAGGAGATGGAAATATGAAAGATTCTATATTAGGTAATGCAGTTAATGCATTTATAAAGAACTTTAAAGAGAACTATAATAAAAACAAGATCTCTAACAAAGACAAAATAGAATGTAAAAAGACTATACGAGAATCAATAAATAAATTTAATAATAGTTAAAAAGCACAGTTGCTGTGCTTTTTTTATTTAACTATATTAAAGGGATATGAATTCCTATGTGTAATTATATATATGAAGACATATCTATGATATTTTAAAAGGAGTTGAATAAAAATGAGAGTTACCAAAGTTGGTAAAGGCATTATAACAGGATACTATAACAACGATAATTATATAAATCATATGTTTAATCCTAATGTTGATTCGAACGAAGTTAAGAATCATTTAAAGAAAGCTCTACCTGTCGGTAGAGTAGTAGATGTAAAAGAATTAGACAGCAGACAATGTTCGGGAGATGCATTAAAACAATGTCCTCATAAAGGTATATGCTATTTTATAGGATATTATGAAGATGGACATTATTCAGACTATACAGCTTGTATGCTTAATTTTAAACAAATAGGAGAGATGGAAGATGCATAGCAGAATATTTCAATTATCAAATGACGAAGTAACAGAACCATTAACTGAATCAAGCATTATTGATTTTAATGAATGGTTCGTAAGCCAAATAGCAGATTATGTTAATGACAATACTGATAGAGAAAGCGACATAGATTGGCTATTACAAACATTTAATGAAGAAACTTGTAAGCATATAACCGTATTTAAAATAAACGATTCTTATGTATCAATAACATTTAAACCTGGCTTTAAAGAAGAATATTTCAGAGAAAAATTTACAAGACTAAAAGAGCTTGTCAAAAATCTTACATTAGAAGATTTTAGTAATTCAAGCTCTCTTACTGTATATTCAATAAAAGACAAGGTAGAAAATAAATTTGGATTTTACGTTTACGATAACGAAACAGAATTTATAATACCATTTGATACTTTTGTAAGAGAATTAAATGGTACAGTAGAAGAAACATACTATTTTGGTAGCACGGTTGATTATCACTGGTAAGAAAGGAGGAAGTATAATGAAATGGCTTATAATTTTATTTGTCATTGGATGGTTATGGTGTACAGCGTGTGAAAAGACTTATGACGCTGCACGAGATAAGATAGAAGACAGTGCAAAGAAAGCAATAAATAATAATAAAGATACTATTAAGAAAGGTACAAGAAAAGCAGCGAGTATTATGGATTATATTGGTCATATGACTGGATGGAACCATAGATTTAAATAATAAATAATATAATAAAAGGAGGAATATTATGATAATATATTATGCACATCACATGAGTGTTTACAATACTTTACAAGAAGCGAGAGAATTAAAAGTTATACACAGAATGTTTAAAAACAGTGTAGTTATTAATCCTAATGGATGGGTTAATAGCGAAGGAGTTAATGGTTCAGCTATAATGGAACAATGTTATATATTTGTTCAAAAGAGTGACGTAGTAGTATTTTCAGCTCTAGAAGATGGAGTTATAGGTAGAGGTGTTTATTGCGAATTAGAAAAAGCATTTAAACATAAAAAGAGAGTATATTTCTTATTAAGAAATGCATTAGTAGAATACTATGAATCAGATTATAAAGAAACTAAATTAATAAATAACGGCGAAAACTGGAAGACATACGCTAAAGTTAAAATAAAATAAAGGAGACAATTATGAAGACATATAGTAAAACGTTATTTGAAAAGCATTTTAATTTCGTAACAGCATATGGATCTTGGGACGATGATCATAGTAAAATGGAAGGTTATATAGAATTTAAAATGCATTTTGATTTTAAAGAAGGATTACGATTCTCTGTAGCTGTACCTGATTATGGATATTGTACCAGAAATCCATTTAAAGCATTATTTAATGTGCTTGAAACTCAAATAGTCGGCAATGGTAAATATCAACGATTAAAAGCTGATTGTAGAGATAAAGGCTATTGGCAGCATTTAGAGTAAGGAGGAATAGTATGCGTAAAGTAATGTATATAGTTATTAACCAGGACTTAAATATGAGCCCTGGTAAAATAGGAGCTCATACTGCTCATGCAGTATTTGATTTCGTATATAATGCCAATGATAATGCTGATGACTGGATGGAATCATTTAGATATGGCGGAGATACTATAGTTGTATTAAAAGCTCATGAAAAAGATTTATTAAAATATGAATCTCAAGGCTATATAACAGTTAGAGACAGAGGTTTGACAGAAGTAGAGCCAAACAGTATAACAGCTGTTAATTTAGGTATATATGATAAAGACGAAGGTATACCTAAATGGATACAGAGATTAAGATTATTATAGGAGATGGTAATATGTTTATAGACAGACCGCTATGTAATTTAAAATACTGTAGATTTTTTAATGACTATAGTTGCATGGCAAAAGAAATAAGACATGAAAGATGCCCATACAAAATATTGCGTGATGATGTTGACGCATTGGGATACATTAATATAACAGGACATCTTGAAAGAAAATCTGATCATGTAGAAGGATGTGAATACTGCAACTTTGATTCTGCAGAAGATAGTATAATTAAACTAAGCGAATCACGCTTTCAAGAAAAGCTTGAAAGTGGCCAAGATATCGATGTATTTAGTGAAACACTATTATTAGATACAGGAGACGATAAAGGTTACATATTAGAATCTGTAGCAAATCTATATTCAGAAGACATGATGATAGCAAAATTTCCAGATCATGCTTTAGAGATACACTACTGTCCAGTATGTGGCAGAAAATTAGACGACAAATAGTAAATAATATACATACTATAAATTTATTTTTTGGAAGGATGGTGAGAGAGGCTGAATAATATTTATATGAAAATAGCATTATGCGTTAATGCTACTCGTTCAGCCAATAATATTTATGAGGAAAAACTTTAAACGTATTATATTTACATTAACAGTATTAATAACATTAGGATTTGGTTCAGTTAGCGATGTATATGCATCTAGTTATATGAAAACGACATGTAACTTAAATGTTAGGACTGGAGCTTCTACAAAATATAAGAAAATAGGAACATTAAAGAAAGGAGCTAAAGTCATACCAATAAAAACTAGAAACGGTTGGTGTAAAATAAAATATGGCAACAGATATGGTTGGTGTATAAAATCATATCTAAGTAAAACAGATAAGCCTAATAAGAAGAACGTTAGAAGAACACTCAAAGTTAAAGCGTACGCTTATACTGGTCATAGTATGACTTCTACTGGTAGAGTGCCTAAAGCAGGTAGAACTATAGCTGTAGACCCTAGAATAATACCTTATGGATCTAAAATCTATATACCTGCACTTGGTAGAACTTACATAGCTGAAGACTGTGGTGGTGGAATCAAAGGCAACAAAGTAGATATCTACATGAGTAGTAACAGAGAATGCTATAATTTTGGAGTAAAATATTTAACAATATATATATTAAATTAATACAAGCGCCACAATTAAGTGGCGCTATTTTGTTAAAGGAGAGGATTGAGATGGTAAAGAAACATATAACTAAAACTGCTGAACAAGCAAAATTTGAAAGACAAAGAATGACTGATGAGTCTACTTGTCCGAGCTGTGGATATAGAGCCTGTATAGGCTTAAAAGGAGAAGAAGAAATCAGAACAGGATGGTTTTCTAAAAAGACAATAGAATTCAAAGAATACAGCTGTATTAAATGTGGCTGCGAATGGAGAATAGACATAGATTAAGGAGGTATATCATCATGATATTTAAAGAAATAAATGGAGATTTATTCAAATCAAACCCTAATTATACATTAATGCATTGTATTAGTCATGACTGTGCCATGGGCGCAGGAATTGCCAAAACATTTGATGCATTAATGCCAGATATGAAAAAGCAATTAAAACGCACTATTAGAGAAAATGACTTAACTGGCTATTATGCTATGTTATACAAAGGTAAACGTGACGTTATAAATCTAGTAACTAAAGAAAGATATTGGCATAAACCTACGTATAGTTCACTAAAAGCTAGCTTAATTAACGCTAAGCAAATTATATTGCGTAACAATATAAAATATATAGCCATGCCTGTTATAGGCTGTGGCCTTGATAGACTACAATGGTCAAAAGTCTCAAAAATGGTAAAGGAGATATTCGCTGACACAGATGTAGAAATAGTAGTCTACCATAAATAAAAGGAGGAAAATTTAATATGGTTATCGAAAGTATATTAGAACAGATGTTAAATACAATCTCTAGTGATGTAGACATAACTTATTTATGTATAGGAACTGATAGAGCTACAGGTGATGCGTTAGGACCAATTGTTGGAACAATGCTTGCGTATCATGGTTTGAAAGTTTGTGGAACAATTGAGAACCCTGTACATAGTTTAAACCTAGCCCAATACGAGATTAGGTTTAAACAGAATAAACCTCAACATATCGTAGCAATAGATGCATGCATAGGTTTATATGAAGACATAGGTATAGTAAAATTCAAAACTCAAGGACTAAGACCAGGTGCTGGAGCTGGTAAGAATTTTCCTAGAATGGGAGATACCAGCATAATAGGTATCGTAGAGTCAAACAATAGAGCAGTACATGAATGCAGATTATACGAAATATTAGAAATGGCACAAGATATAGTCGATACCATATTAGAATTTGAAAAGATAAGAGCAAAAAACAAGAGAAAAATCAGTCATATATTTAAAAGAATAATAGGTCTACAAAACTCAAATTAAGATAGGAGTGATATTATGGAAAGCTACACAAAGGAACAAAGAATAAAAATATTTGACGTAAATGCAATAGAGCCAGGTGATGTTATACAATATTACAGATTCTCTGAAACATTATGTACAGCATCTGAAAATGCATTAGTTGCAAAAGTAACAGAAAAAGAAATAACAGCCGTTGAATACAGAGATAAACAAATTCTATATGTATATTTTCATCCAGAAGACCAAGGCGTTGAAATTAAAAACGTAGTTAAAAAAGGACAACTCTAATGAAAGATTATAAGTCTCTTAATTTAAAAGAACTTAAATCATTAGATAATTTAATATTAACGCAAAACGAATTCCGTGAGCTCATTTTAAATAGAAATATCAAATATTTTAAATATTTAAATGAGAATAGAGTATATATTAAATTAATAGGATTTGATGATGATTATTTAATTATATATATAGAAGGAGGAATATAGATGAAAGCATTTGCATTGATAGTAGCGGTGATATTATTTATAGGAATTAATATAATATCATTCTTGATAACCGCAGGCATAATTTATTTAATATGCTTTTGTTTCAGCTTAGCATTTTCTTGGAAAATAGCATTAGGTATATGGGTGATACTATTACTGATAAATTTGTTTACTGGTAGCCACAAAAAGAGTAGATAAGGAGATGTGATTTATGAGTATATTATTAAACATATATACAGTAATTGTATTAATCGCTGTAATAGCAATGGCATTCTTTATATATAAATTAAAAGTGCTGTTACCTCAAATAAGTGTAGATAAATTATTAAGAGCTAGCTCAAATAATCATCTAGAAGCAGCTATAAATATCTTATTATACTTATTTTGCCCTTTACTTCATGTCTTATTCATAGGAATAGTTATGTACTTTTTATATTTAAATGATGATGAATCCGTTAAATTAATAGATGAATCATTAGACCATGCAATTGAAAGAAAGGAAAAAGAGGAATATGAAAAAAATGATAATCAATAAAATAATAACAGAATACAATAAAAGAACAATAGGTGGTAGAAAATTAGGATCATATAGATTCGAAGAATTAGTAGGATTTTATACTCAATTAAAGAATGGTAAACAAATAAAATAAAGAGGCTTTATGTCTCTTTATTTTATAGGAGGAAATATTAATGCCAAAATTAGTATTAAAAGAAATTAATATGCAAAGACCAGATAATGAAACATTGCAAATTATACAAAGAGCAAATAAGAAAGTAGAATCTGGCCAAAGCGAATTAGGATTAGAATTAAAATATATAGATCCTATAACGAAAAAATGTTATATAGTTAACGCAGATGATATACCGCAAGATATTTTTTCAAAAATATATATGCATATATCACCATATACTACGTTTAAATACTAGTAAGGAGAAAATGCAATGACATTTAATTTTGAAGAAGCGACAATAGAACTATTTAAAAAATACAATTTAGAGTATGTAAAAGTAACTGAAGATAGAAGTAAATACTGGGAAGGTTTCGATTATTTAAGAACAAACGATTGTTATATAGAATTATACGGTTATGCATGGACAGTTAATTCTAGTAACAGAAGCTTACGTTATAATCGTACACCAGTATTTGGTAGATTCTATATAAACCATTCAGGACATAGAATTTTTGATGAATACGATCCTAAAAGACCAGGTAAAGTCAAAAAGTCTGTAGACGGAGAGATAAGACGTTATGCTACATCATACGTAGAAGCAGCTGAAGGATACAACAAGTTAATAGATAAACACTTAGAATTTATAAAGCAATTAGAAGATTGGGCTAATTCTTATCGTATCTATTAGGAGGTGTTTTATGACTAGACCGAATAATCTTATATTAGATAAAATAAGAGAATTAAAAGAATTTCATCCATATATACACATATCAGAAGAAATATTAATACCTGAAATATGTGATTGTATTGAGCATGGCATAGAGCTTATGCCATATCAGAAAGAAGTAGTTAATTATCTTTTATTATTAAATAAAAATAAAGAAGAATTATAGGAGGAATGCAAATGAAAGTAAAATTAATAGCACATACACCAAATCCAGAAGAAGTTGTGGCACAAGCTGCTAAATTATGTTATTCACCTGTTGGTGTTGATGGAATAATGGAGAAATTGACTCCAGAAAAAATAAATAAATTTGTAGATCATTTAGCTACAATAGGACATGAAAGTCCGTTAGAACACGTTACATTTACTTTTGCAATAGAAGGTATATCAAGAGTAACTACACATCAGATAGTAAGACATAGATTAGCATCATATTCACAACAATCTCAAAGATATGTTAAGTTAGAACAATTTGAGTATATAATGCCACCAGAGATAGAAAAAGACTCATATGCAAGAACTATATTTACAAAACATATGGAAGAATCTCAAAAAACATATAATGAATTAGTAGACGTGCTTATAGAAAACAAATTAGATAAAAAATATCCTACATGGATCGAAGATACTGAAGAAGAATATATGTCTTTAAGCTCAGAAGAACAATTAGCATTAAATCAAAATATACGTAATTTATGGGCAAAAAACAATAAAAAAGCATATTCAGCTATAGAAAAAGAAGCCATAGAAGATGCTAGATATGTGTTCCCGAATGCATGTGAAACTAAAATAGTTATGACAATGAATGCTAGAAGCTTATTACATTTCTTTAATGTAAGATGTTGTAATAGAGCTCAATGGGAAATACGTGCTATGGCAGATGAAATGCTTAAAGAATGTAAGAAAGTAGCACCTACATTATTTAAGAAAGCTGGACCAGATTGTACATTCGGTAAATGTGGTGAAGGTTCAATGAGCTGTGGTCATCCTAGAAAACCAGAAGACTTAGTAGGCAAAATGCATGAATGGTGTCCAGAGTGTGATACAGAAAATGAATTTCCACTAGAATCTAAACCTCATAAATGTAAAAAATGTGGTAAAGAATTAAAACCATGTTCTATATGCTACGAAGATAATACAGAATGTAACAAATGCAAATTTGAATAGGTGATATTATATGGGAATTATATATACGAAACATAAGCTAGATGAGCTTTATAAAGAAAGAGAACGTATAGATAAGGAAATACAAGAATGCATAGATGAAATCAATTGGTACAATGAAAAATACAAAGATGACGTGTATTATCAAAAGAATGGTGTTCCATTTGAAGAAGTACATGATTATTCGCCTTGATTCTATTCCCCTACTATTTGTAGGGGATTATTTGTACACTAACTATAATTATATTATCTGTATACGATTTTTTGATATTTTAAAAAAGGAGTTGGTTAAATGATTAATTATCAAATAAAGAATGCAGACACTGCTATAATGTCTTTTAGAGGAGAGAACTTGTTCTTAAGTAATTTCTATGAAGGTAAAGTATTCACTTATAGAGGATTAAGATTTACTAATTCTGAAGCACCTTTTCATGCAGAAAAGTGTTGGAGCAGAGCTAAAGACTTTGAAATGGAACGTCCTTCTCAATCTAAAAGATTAGGAAGAAAGGTCTTAATGAGAAACGATTGGGACCAAGTAAAAGATAAAGTAATGTATGATGTATGTTACGCTAAATTTACTCAAGACCCAGCATTAAAAGCTAAATTATTAGCTACTGGCGACAGAGAATTAATAGAAGGTAATACACATGGAGATCGTTGCTGGGGCATGACTTATTCTCAAAAATATGACATGTGGATAGGCGAAAATCGCCTTGGTAAAGTATTAATGCAATTAAGAGACGACTTAAGAAAAATGTAATATAGATAAACTAAAGATAATAATATTAGAGAGGTGATTAATAAAGGAGAATATTAAATGAAAAAGGAAATTAAAGATTCAACAGCTAATATTATTACAGTAGGAGGCGTAAGTTTAATGCTATTAATAGCAGGCCTACCTCTTGTACCAAGTTTAACAATATTAGGCGGAACAGTTGCAGGTTGCGCCTATTTAACACATAATAAAAGTAGGAGGAATACAGATGGCAATCGTGATTAATTTTTTCGGAGGACCAGGAGCAGGTAAATCAACTACAATGGCCAGATTATTCGCAGACTTAAAATCAAAAGGAGTTAACTGTGAAATGGTATCGGAGTTCGCAAAAGACTTAGTATATGAAAATCGTATGGATACCATGAAGGATGAGTTATATATATTCGCTAAACAAAATCATAGACTATTTAGAGTTAAAGATAAAGTAGATGTAATAATCACTGATAGACCATTACTATTAACTTGTATCTATGATTCATTATACGGAGAAAACGATCAAGCTTTACATGATCTCGTTAGAAAGACATTTAAATCTTATAATAACGTGAATATATTTCTTGACAATAGAAATATTCCTTATAAAGAAAATGAAGGAAGATTACAGTCAGAAGAAGAAGCAAACAGTATCGGTTATTTTATAAGAGAAGAATTAGAATCTTCTGACGAATCGTTCATTGAAGTTGAAACAAATGACTATGATTATATCTATAAATATGTATCTTTAATATTAAAGTTAACATAATTTAGTTACTGTAAAGGAGATTCAGAAAAATGGAAGCCCGCAGTACTTATATATTAGCAAAAAGAGTAATTAATATTATATATGTATATGAAAAATCTGTAAGAAGAAATATCAGCAATTTAAGCTTTGAAGAATTAGCACGAGGACTTGCAGATGTATTTTATATATACGATAGAAACGGCAAACTATTAAACGGCACATCATTTGATACCGATGTTCAAAGACAAGCAGTTAATAAAACCAT
>ENA-OOPV01000097-OOPV01000097.1-human-gut-metagenome-genome-assembly--contig:-NODE-97-length-13949-cov-1.561321_pt1 | contig 13949 bp, 9 predicted proteins | sample MGYA00241081_ERZ501147 | MGnify/ENA primary metagenome ERZ501147 (study PRJEB25962, sample SAMEA2042435) | human gut metagenome | biome: human gut; feature: human-associated habitat; material: faeces...
GATTTTGCAAAGGCGTTCGGCATTGACATCATCCAGGTCATCAAGGGCGGCGACATTGAAAAAGAAGCATACACCGGCGACGGTGAGATGATAAACTCCGATTTCCTCAACGGAACGGACAACAAGAAAGAGTCTATAGAAAAAATGCTCGAGTTCCTCAAGGAGCGCGGCATCGGCGAGAAGGGCGTCCAGTACAAGATGAAGGACTGGGCATTCAACCGCCAGCGTTACTGGGGCGAGCCAATTCCAATCGTACATTGTCCGGATTGTGGAGCAGTTCCGGTTCCGGAAGAAGAGCTTCCATTACTGTTGCCGGAGGTTGAATCTTATCAGCCGACAGGTACCGGAGAATCACCGTTGGCAGATATTACGGAGTGGGTAAATACCACATGTCCTTGCTGTGGTAAGCCTGCAAAACGTGAGACCAATACCATGCCTCAGTGGGCAGGTTCATCCTGGTATTTCTTACGTTATGTAGATAACAAGAACAAAGATGAATTAGTAAGCCGCGAGAAAGCAGATAAATATCTTCCGGTTGATATGTATATCGGTGGAGTAGAGCATGCAGTACTGCATCTTCTGTATTCCCGTTTCTATACCAAATTCTTATATGATATCGGAGTAATTGACTTTGATGAGCCATTTACCAAACTGTTTAATCAGGGTATGATTACCGGTAAGAATGGTATCAAGATGAGTAAATCTAAAGGAAATGTCGTCTCACCGGATGATCTGGTTCGTGACTACGGCTGTGATTCCTTAAGATTATATGAGCTGTTTGTTGGACCACCGGAATTGGATTCTGAGTGGGATGATCGTGGAATCGATGGTGTATACCGTTTCATCACCAGATTCTGGAATCTTGTAATGAGCCAGAAGGATGCAGATGTTGCTGAGACCAAAGAACTGGTTAAGATTCGTCATAAACTGGTATATGATATCACCCAGAGACTGGAAAGCTTCAGCTTAAATACTGTAATTTCAGGATTTATGGAATACAATAACAAACTGATCGACCTTTCCAAGAAGGGCGGCGTAGATAAAAAGACACTTGAAACTTATGTGCTTCTTCTTGCTCCGTTTGCACCACATATTGCAGAAGAACTGTGGAACGAGCTTGGTCATGATACTTCCGTATTTGCAGAAAGATGGCCGGAGTATGATAAAGATGCAATGGAAGATGATGAAGTTGAAATTGCAGTACAGATTAACGGCAAGACAAAGGGTGTTGTCAGCATTGCAAAAGATGCTTCCAAAGAGGATGCACTTGCTGCAGGAAAAGATGCAATTGCAGATAAGCTTACCGGTAATGTAATCAAAGAGATTTATGTACCGGGTAAAATCATTAATATTGTAATGAAATAAGCAATGATAAAATCATAATAAATATTTCGCAAACGAGGATGTGCATTTTGCATATCCTCGCTTGTGTCATAAGAGACTATTTTTTCCTTTTCTGTAACATCTGCATCATCTGCAGCATTTTATCCGCTTTTACACGTTCTGCTTCGGACATATTCTGCTTTAATAATTCAATTAATAAGTTTCTATCTTTATTAGATATATCACTATTTAAACAGCATATAGTTCTAATAATATCATCTTTAAGTTTATCTTTAGTCATAATATATTATGTTTTAAGTTTATTATATTTAATATTATAATAAACTGTTGCAGAAGTAGTATCGAGAAATACAAAAACAGAAACAAATTAATTAACCAACTACTCCTAGCAACAGTTCCACGTGGACTTATTTAATCAAGCTTAACTGTAGTAAAGAAGCCGACATGAGCACCAGAATCCGACCGAGCCCAATCAGAACCAAAGAAACCAGAGCCAGCCCCAGAACCGGTACTAGCGCGACCGCCAAGCAGAAGCACACGAACAGCTTTATCTGTATCTTGTCCATTATTACCTTTTATCCAATTATAGTCAGCTTTTTTATTAGTTCCAACTTTATTAGGAACAAAATAAGGACCAAATCTAAAATCAAATTCAGTAATAAAATTATTAGTATTAGCTTGGTCACCTATAAAATAACATTTATCTTGAATATTATCTATTGTAATATCAGAATGATTAACACCTTTTTTAAGAAGATAAATACTATTATAATTTGTATCTTTATTAATAATAGCTACATCTCTAATAAATGTCCATATATCACCAAAGAAATTTAGAATACCACGATAAACAGCAGGATAAATATTTAAATTACTTCCATCTACATTATAATTTCCTAGTTCATAATGGTCACCATTAGTACTACCATTACCAATATTATGTTCAGCAGTCCAATAAGTTTGTACAATAGGATTATTACCATTAAAAGCTACCCATCTATCCCAAACTAAATTAGTAACACCAGCACCAAGACCTCCTTGTTTAAATCCATCACTAGTTAAATTAGTATTTAATGCAGCTTGATTATCAAAATTAGCATACTCAATATAACAAAGAGCTTGTAAAGCACAATATTCAAGATAATCAATCATTGTAATCCAATCACCACGATTAGCACAAAACTCATTAGCTTTATCATAATTAATTCCAGTTCTAGGTCTACCTTGCAATTTAGTAGCAACAACAGAAGAACTTTTATTTCCTCCTAAATATCTAGTATCATCATGTTTAATACAAGCACTAAATACTTCTTCTTTACCATCTTCTCTAGTTCTAGTCATAGTTTTAGTATGACTTATAATAAAAGGATGAACTCTAGTAAATGTTCCATCAATATTAAAATCGCTTATCCAAAGTTGATATTTAGTACCAGTATCTTTAACGCACATATAAAACTCTGGAACTCTTACCCCAACATCGCCATCACTTCCATCAAGAGGAGGAATAAAACCATTTTCAAGAGGTTTAGCCCAACCCGTAGGATTAAGGAAATAACTTATTTTCTTTTCATTATAGACACAACCTTTAAGTCTATTTTGAATAGGAAGTTCTCTATGAAATTTAGCATTACCAATTCTGATTATATCATTGTCATCTTTAGTCCATTCAATACCATACGCAGCATTTTCAAAAGTAGGAATAAATGCAGCAGAACCCCAAGCTGGATTACCTTGTTCATTAATAATTAAACTATCTCCTTTAGATACTCCATCTAAATTAGGTAAATGTTTAAGTCCTTCTGCAAGTTCATTTAGTATATGCTTGTTAAATCTTAACAAGCCATTATACATCTCTACTAAATTAAAATTCATGTTAAGCTTGTTCTAGAGCATCAACTCGACCGTTAAGAAAATTAATATTACTAGTATTTTGATTAACTTTAGTTACAAGTCCTTGAAGAGCAGTAATTATAGCATCGTTTTTAGTATCATTACTAGTTTTCATAGCATTAATCGCAGCAACTATATCTGTATTTGCTTTATTAATAGTAGAATTAACAGTATCAAGTTTATCACCAATAGTAGTTTTCATACTATCAATAGCAGCTTTAATACTATCTAATTTAGCATCAACTTTATCAAAACGACTATTAAGAAGAGTTTGAGTTTCATCTGATTCACTTTTATGTTGATTTTCAAACTCATCAAATTCAGCTTTAACCATTTCATGTAATTCAGTAATCTTTTGACTAATCTCATCAAGATTAACTATAACATTATTTTCTCCAAGCTCATCATGTTCTTTATTACCAGAAATACTAAGTTTAAGATTATTAATAAGTTTATTAATAGCATCTAACTTATAATTAACTCTTTTATCATCTTCCATATCTTTAGAATTTAGTTTGTTACAAATATAAATTATATTATTAATAACAAGTAGTTTAACAATATTATTAACATTTTTTAATTAAGCAGTTTTAGAACTATTAATACCTAGATATTTAGTCCAAGTATAATGTTTACGTTCACTAATATAATCAAGATTATCATCATTAATATGAGCTTCTTCTTCAAAACTTACATCTTTATAAGCATCATGTTGCTTAATATGAAATAGTCTTATAATAAGATATTCAATACCATACCATATATAGAAAAAGATATATAACATCTCTTTCATTTGTTCTGTATGAATAGCTTCATGATTAAGTTCTTTATTACTTAATTCTCCTTTAGTAAATATAATACCAAAAAGATTAATAGCTTTATAACCATTAAAAGGAAAATGTTTAGTCTTAATAACTCTCATAACTTTACTATTTTGAAATTTAATATTGTAAATATTTATGTACATCCATAAAGCCACTTTTTAGGCTTATAGTAAGACTTTTATTCAATCGTGTATAGTTAATCAGCTAGGCTTAAACCTAGCCAAATTTGGCAGGCTATACTCCCCGTAGAGGATGGAGCAGGCTTGAATTAGTCAGTCAAGCCTAGCTAATCAATCTTATACAATCTTAACCAATAGTATTATCAATATCTTTATAGCCAACTCCAAGTTTCTTTAGAATAGGACTAACAACCCAACTCCAAAACACAGGAGCAAGAATAGCACTATTAACAAGCATAATAGTATTATCATAACCAGCTGTAATATAAATACCAATCATAGCAGCAATACTTATAACTAATACACATCTTTTTTGCCAAGTAGGAACTTTATTATCACCATTAAAATAATCAATAACTTTAATAATAATATAAGTTAGAACATTAACAATAAACATAAATCCAAAATCAAAATTACTAAGGATTCCATTTACAATTACATCAATAAATTTGTCCATACTAAAATTTAGATAAATAAAAAAGGGAACTATCCGAAGATAATTCCCTTTTACAGTTTTACAATAATGATTAGTTATTCATGTGGAAATATTCCCATACTTTATCACCATCAAAATCTACATCTTTAAACCAAAATGTAATAGCACTTTCAAACACTTTATTATCTATATTACCACCAAACCATTCTTCAAATAATTTAGCATAATCATGATATTGAGCATCCCAAATTCCTTGAGTTGGAACTTGCTGATTTTGAGTTGTACCATTATTTGCATTAGGAATAGCATTACGACGATAAGCTTCATTAATTGCTTGTTTTTGACTTTGAAGAAAAGCAATTTGTTCATCAATGCTATTAGTCATTTTTTCACTAGGGTATAGTAAAGGGTCACTACCACCTAGTATAAATTGATTAACAGGTATCATATCTCTTTCAATTTAATGTTCTTAATCAAACTTAGTAATATTACTGAGCCGGAGTTCCGCTAGCAGGTTGAGTAAAACCACATGGCAAACATCCATAAGCATTACGCCCAACTAGACCTGTAACAGTAGGTTCATTTGGAAGAGTAACTACACCATAGATAACATTACAAGTCTTTCTATCAGTATAGTTGATACCAGCCGTAAACATCTTTTCCATTTCGCATTGGATAAGTTTATCTTGATAAGGACGAATAGCTTTAGTAACAGCCAATTCAGCTTTCAAATCAGATAACTCTTTACGGATATCATCATCAGCGTCACGAGTATATTTGTAAAGATTAAAATGGTCAGTGTTATTTTTCTCAATAAGAGCATCAGTACGATTACGTCCGTCAATATAAACACCAAACAATTCACTATTAAGACGTTCTCTATCTTCAAAACGTTGATTCTGTTGAGTCAAAGCCCATTGATAAAGACCACCTTGAAGAGCTAAAGTATCTTCACAAGATTTTTCCCATGCTTGAAAAGCAGTAGGAGCACCGCTTCCACTACCAGCAGTAGCACCAAGTACGTTAATATTAGTAGATCCATCACCTAACATTCCACCACCAGCGCCACCTAAAATACTAGCACCAGCAGAACGACGATTACCAAACAAAGCCCAAGCACCAAGTGCAGTACCGATAATACCAAGAGTTAAACCTGCATTAGCCTTACCGTTTACATCACGACGATTACCACCGTCATAATTCATTCCAGCACCATTATAGCCCTCTGGAACAACTTTCACTTTTTCAATTACTTGCATAATAAATTAAGGTTTAAGTTAAAAAAATAGATTAATACTTGTAGTTTGAACTACATAATCTATAGCACTTAAACCGTTATCTTTGTTTGGTAATTAACATTATTTTAACTTTCAATAGGAGAAGTATCACCCATTACTCTCCATTCAGTACCATTCCAATAACAAATCTTTCCATTACGATATTCAATTTGACCAACAGCCCAATTACTACAAGTTACATTAGGAAGATATTCAGATTCTTCACCAACCATACCTGTAAGTTTACATTTATTTAAATCAATAGTACCATTTTCAATAATACCACCTTCAAATACAAGTTCACATCCGGCAGGCATTGTAATCGTTTTACTACTTAAATCAAAAGCATAACGAATAATATAACGAGTATTTTCTTCGTTAAACATATCTTGAGTAAGAACAGCTTTATAATTAAGATAAATATTATTCTTAACTTGAACTAGATTTTCTTCATTAAAATAATATTTGATATTATCTACTGAATTAACATATATAATACTAAGTCTTGGACGTTCATCAGAAAGACAAGTATTATAAATATTATAATCTTCACTATTTCCATAGACAGCAGTGTTGACTCCCCGTAGAGGATGAACTCTATCAGTAGGTTCTACAATAGTCCATCTAGTATAATAATTATAAAATCCAACTCCATCATTAATAGTCTTAACTCTAAGAACAAATAATTTATGATAAGTATCATAATAAATACCAGCAGTATTACCTAAATCTGTTCTAATAACTTCATATTTATCAGTATTAAGAATTATTTGACCATATTGTTCACAATAAGTATCATTAAGAAAACCATCAAATAAAAGCTGTTCTGCATTACTAGCATCATCCTCCACGGGGAGTAAGACCTTGCGAATTATTTTATATCCTTTACCACTTTTATATTCAGGTTCATAAGGTCTATCTTTAAGACTAAGACGATTAACACTACAACAACCTGGACTTAATCTAATAGTAATATCTTCTTCATCAGGATAATTAATAATATTAACTTTACCATCTCCTGCAATCATTTGTTTAAGAGCTTCATTAAGCATATCCCAATCAATAGTTCCATTAGCAATTGGAATCTTAGCACCATTCTCTTCAAGATACTTTTCACTAAGAATTTTTGTCCAATTATCATCAGAAACCCAACTAGTTTCAACACCAGCTTGTAGATTACTACCTATATAACTTTCAGTTACAGAAAGATTATGTTCAGCGTCATAATAGCTAATAGTAAGACTATTACGTCTAAAAATAGCAGGAACAGCTTTACGAGTATTAACTCTAGTTCCTTGATATGGAATCCATAAATGATTAAACCGAGAAAGAACAACAGTTAAATCATTATTTGTATCTTTGTCAAGAATATTTTGAAGATAAGTAATAGGAAATACTTTATCATAACTATTCTGACCCAGCTTTTCATATAGTTGTTTATTGTTCATAATTATGTGATTAATTTAAATAACTTTAATGATTAAATAAACAATATAAGCATTAGTAATATTGTTATATTAAATAGTATTTTCATCATGGTTCAATTAAAACTCTTACATTAAATACTGTACTATTAGAAGTCATAGTAAATTGGCATAATATAGTAAATGAAGAAGTAGTTGTATTAGCAGTAACACTAATAATATTATTACTATTAGATACAGAAACATTATTTGAAGGTGTACTAACACTACTTAAAGTACAAGTATATTTACTGCCACCACTATCTTTATTTTCAAACCAAAATTGCAATTTACCAGCGTTCATTATAGAAATATTAGTAGGAATATATACATAAACACTAATAGGAGTTTTCTTAATATCATTATAACTTGCTTCTCCTTTATATATTGAATCTACATTTTCACTATTTAAATAAATAGGTAATGCAATATTTTGACTAGTAAAATAATTATTTTTAATAACAAGTCTACCACGCATGGGATTTGCTTTTTGTATTCCTTTTGTAATAACATTATGATTTAACCAATTCCATTCAATTTTATATTCTCTTGCTGTAGCAGAATTATTTGCAGAAAATTTAAATGTTATTATAATCATGCTATCATAATTAAAGGCATTTGCAACAGATACATCACAATTAACTTTATTTGTTACATTTACATCATCCGGATTATAATATACACTTTCAGTTCCGCCTGAATCAGCAACACCATTCCAAGTCCAAAGTTGAGTTGTATATAACATATAATAAACACTTATAGATATAGCATTATCATCAACAACTATATCAATTTCATTAGTATAAGGATAACCTGTAAAATCTAATCCACTTCCATCAGGATTAGTACCATAATATTTAGTATGATATACTTTAGCACCATAAGACTTAGCACCAGCAGATTGTGTAATATTAATAGATTTACTAACTCCACTATAAGTAGCAGTAACAGTTGTACTTCTACTTATTGTAGCAGTTCTATTACCGTAAGTAAGTTTACTTCCACTAGTAGTACCATTTAATGTACCATCTCCAGATTTACTTAATGTAGGACTACCATTTTCAGTTTCGGGAAAATTCTGTCCAATACCATTCCAAGTATATTGTCTACTACGAACAGCACTACAAGTAATAGTAGAACTACCGCCAGCAGCAGCAATATTAGTAGGACTAGCACTAATATTAACTGACCATCCAGACCAATTACCATAAACTTTACTTCCAGCTCTTTGTTCAATATCACAAAAGTCAATAGCACCATTATAATTTGCAATAACTCTAGTTCTTCTAACACTTATACTAGTATTATTACTATAACTTAAAGTACTACCACTTAAAGTTCCGCCACCACTTCCTACACTAAGACTTGGAGTACCATTTTCTGTTTCAGTTCCACCTGAGCCTGCAACTCCATTCCAAGTCCAACTACGAGAACGAGAAGCACCATAATTAATAGTAACAGAGCCTCCTGTTGCTGGAACAGTATAACTATTAGCATTACAATATACAGACCAACTAGACCAACTGCCATATGATTTACTACCGGCTGATTGACTAATAGTTATATCTTTAGTTGCACTATCTATTGTTGCTCTAAATACAGAACTACGAGAACTAGTAGAAGTGTTATTTCCATAACTAACAGTAGAACCACTTAAAGAAGCAGCACCATTAACTTTACTTAATGTTGGAGAACCACTAGCATTTTCAGTATAAGTTGTTCCTGTACCATTCCATTGCCAAGTACGACTTTTAGTAGCAGAAGTAGATAATGTAGCATTTCCACCAGCAGCAGCAATAGTTGTTACATTAGCACTTAAACTAATAAACCATGCTCCCCAACTACTATAAGTTTTAGCACCTGCATTTTGAATTACAGTAGTATCTTTAGTTACAGAATCCATTGTAGCTCTAATAACTGTACTTCTAGCACTTGTAGAAGTATTATTATCATAACTTACTTTATTACTAGCAAAAGAACCAGCTCCACTAACTTTACTAAGAGTAGGTGTTCCAGTTCCTGTTTCAGTTCCACCACTTCCACTAACTCCGTTCCATGTCCAAGTTCTTGTTCTACTTGCAGAAGTAGTTATATTTGAACTACCACCACTAGCAGCAACATTTCCACTATTAGAAATATTAACTGTCCATGCAGACCAAGCACTATATTGTTTAGCTCCAGCAGATTGACTAATAGTTATATCTTTAGTAGTAGAATCAATAGTAGCACGAATAACAGTTGATTTACTACTAGTACTAGTATTATTTCCATAAGTAACTTTAGGACTAGTCCAACTACCACTTCCGCTAACTTTACTTAATGTTGGAGAACCGTTTCCAGTTTCAGTACCACCTGAACCGGCAACTCCATTCCATGTATAACTTCTAGTTCTACTAGCACTAGTTGATATAGTAGCAGTACCACCTGTTGCACCAATACTAGTTTTATCAGCACTAATATTAACTATCCAAGCTGACCAATTACCATAAACTTTAGCTCCAGCAGATTGTGTTATAGTAATAGACTTAGAAACACTATTGCTAGTAGCAGTTATAGTTATACTACGACTATTTGTTGTAGTATTATTACTAGCAGTAACAGTTTTACCATTTAAAGTAAATCCACCAGCACTACCACTAAGTGTAGGTGTAGCAGTTTCAGTATCAGTATGTATAGTACCAACACCATTCCAAGTCCAAGTACGAGAACGACTAGCATTAGTGGTTATCGTAGCAGACCCACCGCTTGCAGCTATTGTTTGCGTACTTGCCGAGATAGAAACAGCCCAAGCAGACCACGCTGAATACACTTTCGTGCCTGCCTGTTGCGTTATCGTAACCGTTTTGGACAATCCTACATAACTAGCTGTAAGTGTCGCTGAACGGGCTGAAACGCTCTCGTTTGATGTAAATTTTATTTGATTTCCACTAAGACTAGCACTACCACTAATACTAAGAGTAGGAGTAGCAGTTTCACTATAAACAGTACCAGTGTTATTCCATTTATAAGTTCTACGGGCAACATTAGCAGTAATAGTTCTAGTACCGCCTTTAGCTTCAACACTAGTTCCATCAGTTTGTAAATCTAATACCCAATCAGTATAAACTTTAGCACCAGCAGCTTGATTTAAAGCTGCACTAACTTCTTTAGTTTGTTTATTTTCTAAAGTAAATATAACAGTTAAAGTTCCACTTTTAGTATTAGTAGATTCATTATTAGGTATAGTTAATACATTATTACTTATACTGCCTAAAGTAGTAGAACTAGTAAAACTAGCAGTAAGATTAACAACAGTTTCAATCCAAGTTCCAGCATAAGTAGAACCTTTGGTTATACTCCCCGTGGAGGATGCATAGTCAGTTCTCTTATATCCACTCTTAACAGAACTAGTCGGAAGTTTTAAATCATAAACACCACCAGTATTAGCTATACTACTATTAACTACTGTCAATGTACTAGTATCATATGTACTAGCTTTACTACCTTCAAATGTAACAATATAACTATCTTTAGCTTCTGTATCATCAATTAATACAACTAACTTACCATTAGTTATAACTCCTTTTTCTATTCCATCAAATAAAACCTTAACTCCATCAGTAGGAAAAGTAACAGTATAAGATATAAATTCTTGTTTCCATTCTAATTCTACATTATGAGTTATAGGTAAATAACCACTATTACCATTTATAGTTTGAGATTTATAATGTTCAGCACTAATAATAGCAGTATAATTAGTCTTAATAGGAATAGTAAATACAAATTTAGTATTATTTTCACTTATAACAGGAGTATAACCATTAATAGTAACAGTTCCGGAAACATTCAATTTAAATGTAATAGTAACATCTGTATTTTCAGGATAAACAAGTTTATTACCTTGATATATTTCAAATACATCTATATTACCAATTTTAATATCATGTATTCCAACATCTCCTTGATATATAGCCATAATTTAAACATCTGATTTAACTATATAAGTAGTATTATTATCTTTTTGTGCAATAGCTGCATATTGAGTAGCAGTACCAACCCATATTTTAGGATTAACTATTGGGTCAATAGTAAGATTACTTAATCTATAAAGAGTTTGGTCAACTATTTGAATAGTATTATAAACATAAGAGCCATCTTCGGATAAAGCAACATGATGAATAGCATTAGCATTGCTCCATTGAATAATTATAATATTATCTGTATATCTAACATTAAATGTACCATATTTACCATTATGAAATATAGAATTAGGTTTACCAATGGCTGTAGCAAATCCAGCAAAATTAGTAAAAATAGAATTAATAGCAGCTAAAACTTCTTCTTTACTACCGCTATTTGTTAATAATATAGTAATATTTCCAATATCATAAGATTTAATAATTGAATTACTATTTATAGCTACAAAAGTATTAATACTTTTTGTTTCTTCACCACCAACTCTAGCTATACCTTTATCCCAACTTAAATCGATTTTATTAATTCCGCCATTAGAAAAATAAGTAATCGTAGCACTAATATCACGATCGCTTATAACAATTCTATCAAAATTAATTCTACTATTGTTATTATCAATAGCAATAATACTTCCACCTTTTAACAGTATTTCTTTTACTTCATCAAAAGTTTTATCGCAAGTAAATTCTTTTTGTCCATTAGTATATATTCCAGTAGGAACAGTAACAACTACACCATAAACAGGAATAAATCCTTCAGGTGTGCTTTTATTTTCATATAATTGTTGATTAATATCTTGCATAACTTTATAAACTTTAAATGGTGGCACTTATTCAGTACCACCATAATTAATATTAAGTTGTTTTCTTTTTAATAACAAGTTCATAACCAGCAGGAATTAAAGCTTTAATAGCATCAGCAATAGCTTTATCAACTTCCGCTTTAGTATAAGTATTTTCTACTGTTGGAACATCATTAAACTTATTATTAATTTCTTCTTTAGTATAAACATTATTACTAAGTTCAGTAATTTGATTAGGTAAAGTTTCATCAAGTTTAACTTTATCAGCAGCAGACATAACACCTGCTAATGCAGTAGTAGCAATAGGTATATCTACATGACTATGAGGCTGTGCTTTATAATAATCATCTCCTTGAGCAGTTGCAAATTGTTTACTATAATAATGATATTTTAATTGTACATAATTAGCATACGCTTTACCAAATTCTAAAGTATCTACAATAGTATTTGGCAAACTATTAGTTATAGCAGTAGCTTTTCTACCTTTACCACCATCATAAGCAGTACCTGTAACTTCACCTAAAGCTAAAGTTTCAGATATAACTGCATATTTAGTTCCAGACCAACGATAAGTTTTACCACTATATTCAGTATCTTCACTTATATCAACATAAATTTTACCTTTTTCAGGAGTATAATATACAGGAGTATCTTCTATATACTTTTCAGCAAAATGAGTTTCATCAACATAATATCCTTCAAGAACATCATCAACATAACTAGGTAATTGACTTGCTGGGACTTTACCATCTCCATCAAGACTAGCAATACCATTTGCTACACCACGTTTAGCTTCAATAGCTTCATTACAGAATTGAATAATCTTCTCTTTAATAATAGGATAATTATCTATATTACTAAGAATATGTTCAACTGTAGATTCAACCTTATTCTCAATAACAACTTTAAGATTAGGATGATTATCAATATTATCAAAGATATTTTCTATATTACCTTTAATAACATTAAGTAATTCAGTAAAGTTATTAATATGTTCAAATATATAAGTAACTCTAGCTTCTACTTTAGTTTCAATAAGATTCTTAAGAATAGGAAATCTATCAATATTATTAAAAATATAATCAACTCTACTATTTACAGCATTATTAATACAAGTAACAAGAGCAGGATAATTATTAATATTAGCAAATATATTCTTAACACAATTACAAACTAAATCAGAAAGAATACCAATAAGTTCAGGATAATTATTAATATTATTAAATATATAATCTACTCGTTCATTAACATTATTCTGAATAGCTTCTTGTAATTCTGGATATTGACCAATATTTTTAAATATATCAACTACTTTATTAACAGTATTAGTAACAATAAGATTCTTAATATTAGGATAATTATCAATATTATCAAATATATTATTAATAGTAGTTTCTACATGAGAATTAATAGCATTAGTAATAAATTTACTAAAAGCAGGATAAGAAGAAATATTATTAAAGATGGTTTCAGTCCATTGTTTAACATATTCATTAAATATATTCTTAAGTTCAGGATAATCATTAATATTATTGAATATGTCTTTAACAATAATAGGTAAACTTTCAACTGTACTATTCTTAATAATATTAACTAGTTCAGGATAATTATTAAGATTTTTAAATACATTTATAACAAACTCGTTAATAAAACTAGTAATAACATCAAGAAAATCTTTATAATCACCTATATTAGTAAATATTTCTTCAAGAGCTTCAGACAAATCTTTAATAACAGTATCAAAAGACCATCCTTCCCAATTGTCAGGATTAGTCCAAGC
>ENA-OOPV01000099-OOPV01000099.1-human-gut-metagenome-genome-assembly--contig:-NODE-99-length-13816-cov-3.293002_pt1 | contig 13816 bp, 9 predicted proteins | sample MGYA00241081_ERZ501147 | MGnify/ENA primary metagenome ERZ501147 (study PRJEB25962, sample SAMEA2042435) | human gut metagenome | biome: human gut; feature: human-associated habitat; material: faeces...
CTTACAACGGTTATACATGCTATGATACAAACTGCACAAATGCATGCCCGGATGGTTGGTTCTCTGCGGATAGCAAGCCGGTTGTCACCCATATGCTGTTTTTAGAATCACTTAACAATCCTGGTTGTTACCGAGCAGGTTGTGCGTCAGGGTATAGTACAACGGTCAACGGTGCTGTTGTTGCAGAATATCAAGGTGTTAAGTGCTATAAGGATTTAGCCCCTGATACGATATATTTTTCATTTTCCAACTCTCACTGTCATAAAGCTATAGGTAGTGGAGGGAACTACCACTGCTTAAGAATGAGTGCTTCACTTAGAAAGGATGGCAAACCGTTAGCCTATCAGATTGATGATGTAAAATTGCCAGCAAATGTTACTTTGTTGATTGGAAATGATTATTGTGTCGGTCGTTCATGTTTGCCGATTAGTTATGTTTCGCAACAAATTCGTCTGAGCAATGGTTCTGATGGAACTATTAATGGATTCCGCGGTTCATGTATGCAGGTCGGTGGAAGAAATACGGGGGCAGGTGGTGCTCTTTCTGATCAGATTACTTATCAAATAACAAATGTGAGCAATAGTGGCTTGGGCGCTAATGAGGACACAATGGAAATCATTTTGAAAGGAAAAACATATACAGTCAGCATAGATTTTGACAGTACTAAGAAATCCTGCGTATCTAATTCAGCAGGAAGTTGGGTGCATGACGAGAGTTTTTGCGTCCTTGGAAATTGTACGATTTTACCTGGTTACTAACGACTGATTTATCTCTCCGGTATATGCGAATGGGACAATATGCCGGAGAGATATATCCGAGCTTAGAGTGCAAATAACTTTGGTTGTATTTTTCAACCATTTTTCCGAAACCTCCGTTAATTCCCACGGCTGCAATTCCCCCTATCCCACATGTAATATTGCAAAGTTATGAGTGTGGCAATCATGAATGCAAGAGCTGCTCATACTCTAATGGAATGTTGACTTATATAAACAGCCAAGGGACAAAATTCCACTATGGTATGTAATTCTAGAATACTACCTATTGAACCTTACTGACATTACATTGATAATTTACGGATATTCTTGCTGTCGAATTCTTCATAGTTACCCTGTATTTATAATCAACAAATGCACCTCTCTGAGTACTCCCAAGCAATGTTAAACCACTGGTACTGAAATTTGTTCCGTGATATTCATTACACATAGTAGCATAGTAGCCGCAAGTCCATGTTGATTGAGCGCTTTGATATGCAAATACAATGACAGGATCCTCTGAAGCCTCAAATGTAAGTTCTGTAGAACTGCAATTTTCTCCCCAATAACCAGTTGACGTTCCATGCCACTTAGTTCCATATACAGCAAGGATAATTTTACCGTCATAACCATTTTTATCATAGATAATGACGCTATTAAATCCGCAGGGCGTTGATATACTCTGTTGAGTATCTTTGTCTTTCATATCAACGCATAATTCAATAGTAGCAGTAAAGTAATCATCCTTGCAGTCTTTGTAGCAAGTCAAACCGGAGCGGGGATAAACGGGAGTACAGGTTTTCCCGGAAGGAATGGAAGAATTATAGCCATAGTCGGAACAAGTTTTATAGCTGCAACCGGTATAGCAGGAGTATCCGTTGTAACTCTTTGAAGAGCACTTTTGGTCAGCCGGGACGGAATCGTAGTAACCGCCTTCGGAGCAAGTTTTAGTCTTGTAGCAGGTGGTAGCGCCGGAGGCCATGGTGGAGATGCCGGAGGTGGCTCCTGCTGTTGCGACGGCGGCGGAAGCTGCTGTGGCAGTGTAGTTACCGGCCGCAGAGGCGGTTTTGAGACCGGAGGTGGCGGCGGCAGAAGCAGAAATGCCTGAATTTGCACCGGAAACGGAGATTGAGGCGACATCGGAAATTGATTTGCCCGCAGAAAGGGAGTTAACTCCGGTATAGTGATTGTCGGTTGCGGATTTGCAGTCGCTGCCCTGACAGGTGGAATACCAACCGTTGGATGTATTGCAGCTGCAACCGATATAGCAGTTAGCGTATGAACTGCAGGCTATACCCTCGCCTTTAGTTGTTTTTTCCGTAAAGACTGTACCATACTTATAGCTGGTACCATCACTAGCCGTTATGGTTGTGTCTGCATAAGAGTTATTATGCGACAAGAAAATAAAATAATTTTAATTCAATGATATATATATGAATAAAAATAATAAAATTTTTCAAAATTTTAAATTCTTGTAAATGTTGATTTTATTAAAAAAATAAATAAAAAGTATATATTTATTTAATACGTATAAAGCGAAAGTTTTATACGTGAAAGTTTTTAATATTTTCGCTTATTACGAGATAAAATAAATTGATGTAAATCAAAAGAGGCGTCATGAACGCCTCTGATTTATCTTCCTGCCAACAATGATACCGAAGATATCGTATCTCCCATTCCAACCAGTGTCTTAGGTTTCTCAATCAAAATAGTGGGAATAGCACTCAGCCAAAAATCATCAATTTCACAGACTCCTGCTTCTAACAACTCTTTTTTGTGAAGCATTTCCGACAAAGCGGTCAATTCGTTTAGCCCCTGATTTGACACCGGCATACCCAAAGTTTTGGTAACATCGTCATACTTTGCAATTTCACCATTGTATGCCTTACTGGATGAAACTACGGCTGCTGTCATCATTCCTTTTAAATTTTGTTCAGGGGTATATATAAAATCTTTATCCTGAATTGTCATATAAAGGCCAAACATATGCAACTGAATGCGTTTAACGTTTAGATGTTTTTTCAAATATAAAACAGCTTCAAAAAGATTACAGCTGTTTGTTTCAGCCTCAATTCGCTCAGCTAATGCATCTTGCCCCAGAATATTAAGCAAATCAATAGTCTCGCGTTCATTAAGCCCAACGGAATGTACGAGGGGAACAATATTGTCTATAATTGCCTTTCTGACGACTTTATCCTGCGTTGATGCGATTTCCAAATGAATAAGTAACTCAGGATTATTATCTTTCCATCTTTGCAATACCGGTACAGCGTTCTTAATAAGTTGAACTCCGCTGTTACTTTCCAGCAAAGAATGAAAACCTGATAATAAAAGATATTGTACCGGATGAGTATTCAAATAATTAATAAATCCATTGTTGATTACCAAACTCATATTTAAAGGGTCATAGGTAGCAATAAACCGATTGGATTTCGGGCAGGTAAACGTTTTGCCGTCGATTTGAAAGCTGTCGCCTTTATCAAATTCAATAATCCAGTGAATCAACGGAATATCTTGTTCTCTGGAGATATCATAAGCTTTTCTGGACTCGCCGTTTTCATCAATCCCCATCAGATTATTTAAATTTAGAAACTGTTCTGCCTGGATTTTCGGGTGCGAGTTGGTGTGTGCAATAACCTGGTTGACACCTAACAGTGCCAGTGCATTTGCAATAATGCCGCCTTGACCGCCCATTTGCAAACGTTCATAACCTAAATTAGTTTCCATCCATTTATAAATGTTAACGACTTCGGTAACCCATTCTTCGGCAATCCCTCTGCTGAAACATTTGACAATGCCTATAATAACATCGGTAGGCTTTCGAAAATTCGAAAGCTCTATATTAGTAAGCTCATCGACAGTGATATGATTATCAGTGATAAGTTTTTTCAGCGATTCGCCGGTAATTTTAAGTATGGCGTCAATGTTGGTATTAAAAGCGGTGGCAACGGCAGGAATTTGCTTTAATTTTTCTAATTGTTGCGGAACAGTATCATATTTCTGCGCCCAAATCTGTTTCAATTCATCGTAGTTCATTGCCAAGCTCCTTAATTAAAAACGTTATATAGGCGTTAAATTAATCGTTTTTCAAATTTCCTCAACAGTCGCTGGTTCGTTATCAACATAAAGATGCCAATAGCTCCTTCCGATTTCTCCGCAGTGCGGGCAAATCGGCTCCCAATGATCTTCTACATGTCCGCAGTTGGCACAAACCCATTGAAAATCTTTGGGGCAATGTTCCAGTGCCGCAGAAGCTTTTCCTAAGCTTGTAATTTTCTGAGCAAGCGATTTAACCAGTCCGTCAGGTTTTGAAACCTGTTTGTGCGTTTTGGCATCAAGTTCTTTAATAATTTCCGCAATTTTTTGCGTGGCGGGATTTTTTAACAAAAAGATTTTACACTCCGTTCTGGCTTTGGCGTATTTTTTTGCTTTAAGATAAAGTTCGGCCAAAATAAGGTTGTTCAGGGACGGACGTTTGCAGTTGGCAAGAGCCAGTTTTTCCATTCGCTGAATCTTTTCATTTTTGGTATCTTTGGGAAAAAGTTTAAGATAAGCTGCCGCAACTTCATAACACGGATTTTCCAGCCACATATCATATAAAACTTTTTCTGCTTTTCTGACCTGCAAATCATTCTTAACATAATATTCAGCCAAATCTAACGCAGCGGGAATCAGTCTTTTATTCTCACACAGCGCCTGTGTCATAAATTTAAAATATTTTGTCTTGTCTTTTTCGGCAGCGGCTTGCTTAGCCAGCTCATACAGAGCCACGGCTTTTAGCCGTGCCGCCTTTTGCTCGGGCGTAATGTTTTTATCAATCCCGGCCTCAAGAACCTCCAATGCGCCCAGCCAGTCATTGCTTTTGGCACGCAGCAGAAAAGCGCTGCTGATAACCCAATATAAATCCTGTCTGACTTCAAAGGCTTGATTAACCGTCTTTAATGCTTCAGTAAATTCCTTTTTTTGCATCTGAGCTTCTAAAGCCGCTTTCATTCCTACTAATTGTATATCTTCATTCTGCATAAGCTTTTGTGAAAGCTGTTCCATCTTGTCGAAATTTTTTTCTCCTTTATAAATCTTGAGCATGAGAATATCAATAATGGCATCATCGCCGACAATTTTTCTAAGCGAAACCAAAAGTCTTCGAGCTTCATTCATAAGGCCGGCAGTTACCGCGCCCATTGTCCGGACAATAAGGATAGCGGCCTCGTCAAATTGATTCCTGCTCAAAACAATCTTGTCTTCATTTCCTGTTTGAGTGTTTTCAATCGATTCTTTATCGTTTTGAAAAGAATGGTTGGACAGCAAAACGTCATTTTTAAGCAACGTTACCGTCGCCCGAAAACTTAAAAACAGAAGTTCTGCCAGCAGAAAAAAGACAAACAGGCCAATAGCGGCTTCAGGAATGGATAAAGCATATACAGTGCCGTTCAAGGTAAAGTTGAGCTGGCTCTTTTCATCAGTCAGCCAAAAAAACAGCGTAAGCAAAGCCAAAATAAAAGCGGATTTTAAAAGGTTGCGTATCATTTGTATAATTTCCTTTTATATAAATAGTCATTCTGTACGACATGGACTGTCCAATATAATTTGGTGGCAATTTTCACAATGCCATTCAGCTATTAATGCCTTTTGGCTATTTTTGAGAAAGCGGCGAATTTTCTGTATTGCTGAAATCCTGGCGTATAGCATTTAACTCTGCTGCAATGATATAAGAAACAGCTTCATCAAAAGAAATTCTCCTCTCAGCCTGTTCTATCCAGTGGGTGAGTTCTGGATTCTGTGTTTTTTGAAACTCGGGAGTCTCTCTGATAAATTTAACCGCATTTTTAAAGTCATGGTTTTCAACTAAAGAAGCAAGCTGTTCCATTAACTGTTTTTGCGCATCTGTTCGTTTGTCTTTTTTCAAAACGACAACCTTGTCAAAATTTATTCCGGCAACGGTATCTTTAATCAAGGCAATGCTTTTGGCTACGGCATTATCGTCTGCTTCTTTGTTTTCCTGGAGTTGTTCGTTGGAAACGGTAAAGGTGAATTCTTCGGCAATTTGCTGATAATTTTTTATCAGCTCATCGTTTGAAGCAATGGGGAGGCTTTTAAGGGATACAATGGTTTGAACGGCAGATGCGATATTGTCCTGCCCTTGAGCCAATTGTGCTAAAATATCCGCCTCGGCAGCAAAGTTTTTGTTATAGAGCGCATTTTCTTTAATAAGGAGTACAGCGCTTAAAATAAGAGCATCAGTGCTTTTTGTTTCTTCAAGCGATTCTAACCGGTGGTTAAGATTGCTGAACTGTTGGTTCAGAATTTCCACCTTTTTATTTCCGACCTCGTCTTTCAACGCCAAAAAATTCTCGTTATACAGCTGAAGAAGTCCTGCATTTTCTGCAATTTTCTGTGCGTTGGCAGAAATGGCAGCCGGAAGGTTTTGCAGTTCTGCAATATGTTTTCCCTGTTGTAAGACCGTTTCGGAAAGGGTTGCAAAATCCTTTTGCCGGTCATTATGCTTCGATTCCATAATCAAAACGGCACCGGTAACGGCGGCAGCTTCAAGGATTGCAATGGCCACAATGGCTGAAGTCCACTTAAAAACTTTGGATTTTAGCTTTTTAGGCTCTGTTTTTACCGCTTGCTCAGACATTTTATAGCCTCCTTATATAATAGTTGTTTGCATTCTGCAAAATATAGTCTATAAAATAAAAAAATAAACTTCAATATTTATTGGATAAGAACATGATAGTTTTAGGGATAGAAAGCAGTTGTGATGAAACGGCGGCGGCGCTGGTAAACGATAAAAAGGAAATTCTTGGCGAAGCGCTGTTGTCGCAGGAAGAACATAAGGCGTTTGGCGGTGTTGTTCCCGAAATAGCCGCCCGTTCGCATTTGGATCATATTGACGGTATTTTGGAACAGTGCTTTGCCAAAACCGGGCTGACGTTGAAAGATATAGACGCTGTTGCTGCGGCGTCAGGGCCGGGGCTCATCGGCGGCGTGGTTGTCGGCGTTATGACGGCCAAAGCCCTGTCTGTCGCGCTAGATAAGCCTTTTGTCGCCGTTAATCATTTGGAAGGGCATGCTCTCGCTGCCCGCATCAGTAACGATGTAACATTCCCTTATTTGCTGTTGCTGGTGTCCGGCGGGCATTGCCAGATTTTGGTAGTAAAAGACGTTGGGCAGTATGAGCGGTTGGGAACAACGATTGATGATGCTGTAGGCGAAGCGTTTGATAAAGTGGCGAAAATGCTTGGCCTGGGCTATCCGGGCGGGCCTGCGGTGGAAAAATTGGCAGCAACCGGAGATGAAACCAGGTTTACGCTGCCGCGCCCGCTTATCGGTACGCCGGATTGTAATTTGTCGTTTTCCGGATTAAAAACGGCAGTACGCAAAATTGTTGAAACATATTCGCCGGACGGAGAAATTGCTCATGCCTACATTCCTAAGCAGGATATAGCCGATATCTGCGCTTGTTTCCAATACACCGCAACGGAATGCCTGTGTCGGAAACTTGGAAAAGCAGTCGCATATTTCAAGCAGAAATATCCGTCAGGCAGAAATATTGTCGTTTCCGGCGGAGTCGCTTCTAATACGTATCTTCGGGCAAAATTACAGAAACTGGCTGATGACAATGGGTTGATATTTGCCGCGCCGCCGATTCGCTTTTGTACGGATAACGGTGTTATGATTGCTTGGGCGGGATTGGAGCGCTTTCGTAAAGGCTTTGTCAGTCCGCTGGATTTCAAGCCTCGTCCGCGCTGGCCGCTTGATGCGGATGCGCCGAAAGCCGGAGCCGGCGGTGTAAAAGCCTGACAGGCAAAAACATCAAGGATGGTTTTTATGCGAAAAAAGTCTGAAATTTTAGAAATAATGGAGATATTCAATCGGGATGACCCTAATCCCCGATGTGAATTAAATTACAGCAATGCTTATACGCTTCTGGTTGCTGTGGTTCTGTCGGCGCAAACGACGGACAAAGGCGTTAATCGGGCTACGGCAGAACTGTTTAAGGTAGCGGATACGCCGCAGAAAATGGTCGAATTGGGCGAACAGAAACTGATTTCATATATTCGCACCATTGGACTGTTTAACAATAAAGCCAAAAACATTATATCAATGAGTAAGGACTTGCTTGAGCGTTTTGGCGGTGAGGTGCCTGAGCGCCGCGAAGACTTGGAAACTTTGGCCGGAGTAGGAAGAAAAACGGCAAACGTCGTTTTAAATGTCTGGTATCATAAACCGGCTTTAGCCGTAGATACCCACGTGATGCGTATTTCTCACCGGCTTGATTTCAGCCAAGGGAAAACGCCGCTTGCGGTAGAACAGGATTTGCTAAAAGTTTTGCCTGATAAATATGTTATCAATGCCAATCACTGGCTGGTTTTGTTTGGACGTTATATCTGCAAGGCGCAGCGCCCCGAATGCGAAAAATGCCCCATATCATCATATTGTCGCAGTAAGGATAAAAGGATATAAAGTTAGAAACTTTTTAACCTTAAGCAATTACAATTAAGTCGACAGTAATAAAACCGGATAACGTATGAAAACGGAAATTTGTCAGGCAAGGCTGCTATTGTGCGGGAGACAGGCGGATAAATCGTTACCGGCTGTTCCTGCAATCAGATAAGGAACGGTCAGGATGAACACAGAATGCGAAAAAAACATTTTTCCCCGGTTGTTTGCCCAAGCGGCAATATGGCTGTTGATTGCTTTCGGGATTGGTTTTGCAGCCTGGACCGTTTTTTTTACTGAAACCGGAAACGGGGATAACGTCGAGCATATCCATGCGACATGGCTCGTCGCTTACGGAGAAGTTCCTTATAGAGATTTTTTTCAGCATCATAATCCTCTTTTGTGGTACTTGTTTGCGCCTGTAATCAGGCTGCTTGGCGGCAATGCCTTACAGATTTTGGACGCGGCACATGCCATGGCTCTCAGTGCCGGATTCGCCTTTCTTTTCATCGTATATAAAATTTGTACTCGTTTTTTTGCTTCCCGATATGCCGCTTTGCTAAGTTTATTGGTTTTATGTCCGCCATACTATTATATATATTGTTTTAATTATAATCCGGATACCTTTATGGCGCTGTCACTTGCGGTGGGATTGTATTTTCTCTTTACTTATTGGGAAAACAAACGTCTGCCGGCACTGGTTCTGTCTTTTGTTTCATTTTTTGTGGCTTTTCTTTTTACTCAGAAAATCCTGACTGTTTTGGCACCGCTCGGTCTTATTTTTCTGTTGGCAAACCGTAGGGAAAAAGATTGTATCTCCGATATGTGGTATGCTTTGCTTATTCCCGTAGTCGGATTGTTGTTTTTTATTGCGTTGTTATATTATGGAAATGTTTTAGATATTTACTGGCAGTCGAATTTTGTTTTTAATGTTAAAATGCAGGCCTATTATGGCGATAGGAAGATAGATGTAATTGACTATCCGGTATTTTTTCTGTCAGGCGGATTGGCGTTGTTAAGTATTGCAACCCAATGGCAAAAACAGGGAATAATATACAGGACAATTGCGCTTTTGTTTGTTTTAGAGCTGTTTCAGCGCTGTTTTTATTTTGCCATAGCTCCTTATTATATGCTTCCGTTTATGGCTTTTGCCGCTTGTCTGAACAGTGTCCTGATTGAACGGGCGATGCATAAACATTTTTGGACGGTCTGGGTGCTTTTGATTGTGGCCGCAGCTTATGCAGCCATTTCCGAGCCGCGCTATTTGTCTGCGCGGACGACAGACCGGAGTTTTGCCAGATATGTTTCAGCTAACGTAACACCATGCGATTATGTTATCAGCAGCTTTTTAAGTAATCAGTCAATCATCAGCAAAGATCCGCATTATTACTGGTCTTTGCTGGGACACGTGGATATTGCGGGAGAAGAAACGGGCATTGCCCTGAAACCGGATTTGAATAAGCTTGTAATGCAATATAAGCCAAAGTTAGTCAGCAGCGGCATCTATTGGAATAATTATTATCTAAATCGCGGCAGAAATGTCCCTGTACAGCAGATATCTCCGGAAATTATAGGTCGTTATTACCTGCCGACGCCGTTTCAGGGCTTATATTTGCTAAAATACGAATATCAGGGTAAAAACTGTATATACGATAAAAACAGGGGAGAGTGGCGTTATGCAGGATAAGATATTAACAAAATTCTTATGGCTATATATTATCTGCGCAACTGTTGCTGCCTGTTTTGTTTATGGTATAATAGCCAAAGCTAACGGCGATAATGTAGAACATTTGCACAGTTCTTGGCTGATATGGCAGGGATATGTGCCCTACAGGGATTTTTTTCAGCATCACAATCCGTTAACGTGGTATTTGGCAGCGCCGTTCGTCGCTCTGCTGATAAATCAGTTTATGATTTTTTCCATATTTAATATTTTCAGCATATTGGCTGTTTGCCTGATGGTGTATTTTCAGTGTCGGATTATGCTCGTAAATGGAGGAAAGAAAATTTCGGCGCTGTTTTTGGCCGCTTGTGTGGTATCGTCATATTCCGTGTTATGGGCGCTGAATTTCCGGCCGGATACGTTTATGTATCTTTGCCTTTTCGCTGGAATACTGTGTTTATGCCGCTATGTGCGGGAAAAAGCACTGTGGCTTTTGGTCATGTCGTTTCTGTGTTTTTTCCTGGCTTTCATGTTTACGCAGAAAGTGCTTTTAAATTTAATCGTCCCTGGCTCATTTGTGCTGTACTGGCTTTTTAAAGGAAGCATTGGCGGAAAAGATTTTTTGCAGGCATGCATTTTGCCTGTGTTGCTTTTTGCCGTATTTGCCGCATATTTGTATTATAATGATGCTCTTTCGGTGTATTGGTATGCAAATTTCCCGTTTAATGCCCGTATTCCGGATATCTTTGAACATAACCGGATAACTTTTCCGCCGCGGGAGTATTTTGAATTTTACATATTTGTTTCGTTGGGAAGCATTGCTGCTGCATATTTTGTCTGGAGAGGAAATGCAGTTGAAAGAATGATAAGCTTTATGTTTGTCGAAGAGGTATTGCTGCGAATGTTCTATTTTTCGGCATTTTTGCACTACAGCATCTTTTGGCTGATATTGGCAATGATGCTGACGGTGATGTTTCTGGATAAAATTCCCGTCGGACGCAAGGTGTGGGCTGTGGCCGGCATCATATACCTGTTGTTTTCTGCATATTACAATTATGAAATGACATACAAAAAGGAACTGCCGAACCACAAATATCAGAACGGACATGAATATGCATTCTATAATCTGACGCCGTGTGACTATGCTTTGAACGGTTATTATTCCGTATATAACCTGAAAGCCAAAGATGCCGGATATTATTCAGTTCTTTTAGGTCAGATAGATGTTTTGGGCGAAAAAACAGGCATACGGCCGCGGGATAATCTGAATGAGTTGATTCGTACCAAAAGACCCAAGATTATTTCCGCCGGAATATACTGGGATACATATTGGGAACAGCGTGGTAAAAAGATACCGGCGCATCGTTTGGATACGGCACTTATTGATTTATATTACGAGTATAGCGGAATAGGGGACATTTATATTTTAAAACCCGAGTACCAAAAGCATGATTGCCGCTATAACGGTAAAACGTGGGAGTATGCTGATTAAAGATGTTTGATATCAAATTGGGGCTGAAAGTCCTTCGTGAAAATGTCAAGGTTGCGCCGGAAACTCCCGGAGTGTACCGTATGCTTGATGAAAACGGTGCGGTTTTGTATGTCGGTAAGGCAAAAAATATAAAAAAACGCATTGTGGCATATACGCGGATAGAACAATTGACGATTCGTTTGCAGCGAATGGTGGCCGAAGTGCGCAAAATGGAGTTCATTATTGTTGAAAATGAAAACCGAGCGCTTATTGTTGAAAATGAACTGATAAAAAAGCTGCATCCGAAATACAATATCCTGCTCAAGGACGACAAGTCCTATCCCCATTTGATGCTGAATTTGCATGATGAGTATCCGGCCTTGCGCAAGTTTCGCGGCAATCGCAGCGGCCAGTGCCGGTATTTCGGGCCGTATGCCAGTGCAACGGCGGTAAACGAAGTGATGGATGTTATTCAGAAAATTTTTATGCTGAGAAGCTGTCGGGACAATGTTTTTCACAATCGTGAGCGTCCCTGTCTGCTATATCAGATAAAACGCTGCAGCGGTCCTTGCGTCGGCAAAATCAGTCAAGAAGATTATGCGCAGCTTGTAAAGGAAGTTATCGCTTTTTTAGAGGGGAAAAATACGTCAATTCAGGAGGAACTGTCGCGCAAAATGCAGCAGGCAAGCGACAATGAAGATTTTGAACAGGCGATTGTTCTCAGGGAACGGATAAAAGCTTTGACGGGTATCCAAACCCACGCCAACTTGGAATATTCCGGGTTGAAATCGGTTGATATCATAGGCATTGCTTTGAAAGAGGACTGGTTCTGCATAGAAGTCTTTTTTATCCGTGGCGGCCAGAATTGCGGCAATGCCCCATACTTTGTAAAAAGGGCGGAGGAAGCGTCAGCAGCTGAAGTTTTAGATGCTTTTTTAAGTACGTTTTACGCAAACCATTTGGCTCCTAAAGAAATTTTTGTATCGGAAAATCTGGATAATGCCGAACTGCTTGAAGATGCCTTGGGAGTAAAAATCCGTACTTTCAGCAAAGGGGATAAATATAAGCTGGTTGAGAATGCCAAAAAAAATGCCTTGGCCGCTATTGAGCGCAAACTGGCAGAAAATCGAAGCATAAAGGCTAATTTGGAAGAAATGCGCCATTGTTTTGATTTGCCGAAATTGCCCGAGCGGATAGAAATTTATGACAACTCGCATATTCAGGGCAGCTACGCTATCGGGGCGGTGGTGGTTGCGACGCCGGAAGGGTTTGACAAGAAAAGCTATCGCACTTTTAACATCAAAAATTCGGAAATTACCAATGACGACTTTGCCATGATGAAAGAAGTGCTGAAACGGCGCTTTGACCGTATGGCGCCGGACAACCGCCCCGACGTCATCTTGCTTGACGGAGGTCTCGGGCAGCTGCATGCCGTACACGAAAGTTTGAGCGGATATGATTTAAGCGGCATCTCGATAATAGCTATTTCCAAAGGTGTAGACCGAAATGCCGGTAAGGAGTTCTATCATCAGCTCGGCAAAGAAAGCTTTGCTTTGCCGTATCGTTCGTCAATAGCCTTTTATCTGCAAACGCTGCGTGATGAAGCGCATCGCTTTGCCATCGGAACACACCGTAAACGGCGGGCAAAATCAATGACAAAATCCAGTCTGGACGATATTGAAGGCATCGGAGCCAAACGGAAAAAAGATTTGTTAAATCACTTCGGTTCTGTTGCCGCCATAAAAGATGCATCGGTTGAAGATATCGCCAAAGTTGTTGGAATCAATAAAAAAACAGCTGAAAACATATATAATTACTTCCATAAATAAAAATAAAGGTTATGATAAACCACAAAAAGAACGTAAAATTATTGGAAAGGAAGAGTGTCGTGTATAATTTGCCGAATTTGCTTACGATTTCGAGAATTGCGGTTATCCCGCTGATTTTCTTGTCGGTTTATTTTGAGTGCAGCTTTTTTAACTATATTGCCGGCGTTTTGTTTATTGCGGCATCAATAACGGACTATTATGACGGCAAACTTGCCCGCGACCGTGGGGAAGTTTCTGCATTCGGGCGTTTGCTGGATCCGATTGCTGATAAACTCTTGGTAGCAACGGCACTTGTCGTTATTTTGGCAAAGCCCGGCATGATTCATGAAATCAGCTATATCCCCGTATTTGTTATTTTATGCCGTGAATTGCTGGTCTCCGGCTTGCGGGAGTTCTTGCGCGAAGTAAATGTCGGACTGCCTGTAACTCGTTTGGCTAAATGGAAGACGGGCTTTCAGATGACGGCGCTGGCAATGATTTTCTTCAAAGGATGGTGGATATGGGGTGAAACCGGTGAGGTTTTGCTGTGGGTTGCCGGAATACTGACATTCATCACGGGATACCAGTATTTTGAAAAAAGCCTGCTTTATGTAAAAACGGAAGCCGGACAGAAAAAGGCAGCTTCCCAGCCCGCTTCGGCAGCGGAAAAAACAGTTTC
>ENA-OOPV01000111-OOPV01000111.1-human-gut-metagenome-genome-assembly--contig:-NODE-111-length-12887-cov-4.010988_pt1 | contig 12887 bp, 5 predicted proteins | sample MGYA00241081_ERZ501147 | MGnify/ENA primary metagenome ERZ501147 (study PRJEB25962, sample SAMEA2042435) | human gut metagenome | biome: human gut; feature: human-associated habitat; material: faeces...
CTCGTATATTATACGGCGAGCGGTTTGAAGTATCTGAATCTGATGGCTGAGAACTTGAAATTCCTTGAAAGTCTGGAAGAAGGCTCGATTGACTATTATGAAGCCGTAAAATCTGCATATCTGCAAAACCGGGGCAAAATAAAGGCTTGCGGCCGGAATGAGGAAAATACGGTGCCTGATTATGATTTTGATATGGGCGAAATGAACGACGATTTTTAGAATTTAAGAGGGACGAAATGAAAAAAATACTGGCATTTTTATTCTTGATGTTTGGTTTTGCTCAGGCTGCGTCTGCAGGGATAGATGGCGGCAAAGCGGTGGAAATGGTGGAAAATCTGACCAGGGAAGGAATTGAAAAGATTATAAATTCAAACGCTTCTCCGACAGAAAAAAATAAAGTATTCAAGCAGTTGTTTACGGAGAACCTGGATTTGGATTTTATCGGAAAATATGTGCTTGGCCGCTATTGGCGGACTGCTTCGGCAAAGCAGCAGGCGGAGTTCATAAACCTGTACAAGGAATTTAATGTTCCGACGTGGTCAAAGCGGTTTGATGAATTCAAAGGTAAGAAATTTGTATTTGAAGGGGCGAGCCCGGCAAGCAATCCCAGCCAGATTTTTGTAAATACCAAAGTCCCGATGCCGGAAGGTAAGCCGGTCAGTGTGAAATGGCGTGTTTACAATCATAACGGCAAGCTTAAAATTATAGATATTATTATTGAAAATGTAAGTTTGGCTCAGACGGCGCGCAACGAATATACCTCGTTTATTGCAAAATCTCCTAAGGGGGTAGAGGGGCTTTTAGAAAATCTGCGCACAAAAATTAAACAGTAAAAAGTATAAAATAAAACATAAAATTTAATCTCAAACTGCACATTTTAAAGCTTTTTTTACGATTCGCATATTAAAAAGGATTGACATTTGTCCAAAAATATGGTACTCTCCCAAGAGTATTATTCTATTTAAAAGTAGGTATGTGATGACTAAAAAACTGATACTGATTACAGTTGCCGCGCTTGGCTTGCTGTACTCCGAGGCCTCATTGGCGAAGGTTTGCCGACTCGGAGATTTGAGTTGTGATACTAACGGTTTTTATGGAGTCGGAGAAGGAGAATGCGATTCTTCCTACAAGACGTGTGCGAACCCTCGTGCCGGTGCAACGTTCTGTTATGCCGGGGATGAGGCAAAGTACAAGGATAACGACTGTTGTTCCACATTGGTTGCAAATGAAGGATATCAGGAATGCTCAATTGACGACGCATTGGTCGGCTATGGCAAGTCGTGTAAAGGCGCTGCAGACAACATCACATACTGGCAATACTGCGGCTGCTCATACGGCTTTGTCGAGGTTGACGGGACAAACGACCCCGACGATAAGGCGCTTTTAGATGGAAATGGCGATCCGATTGTTAATTTGGACGGAAATCTTGTACCGTATGAGGCACGGTGCGCATGGGACAGCAAACTTTATGGAGGAAAGTGCCGCTTCTCCCAGTGTAATACAGACAGAAGATTCTTTTTTGAAAATACCGGTGAATACTGTAAATACCGTCAGGAAACCCGTTGCGGTGGTTTCGGTTGTATGCAGGTATATGACTGCAATCATGATGAATTAAATACCGGTAAGGAGTATTACCGTAACGACAGTGCTCAGTTAGCAGGCGGCTGGGACAACTTTATTCCGTATCTTTCCGAAGACCAGATGACCAACGAAAAAGACGCGTCCGGAACAGTTCAGCTGATTAAGGCGCTGAATACGACCGGAAACGGATTGGTTACGGAAGATTATAATTTGACTAACAAAATCGTATGTTCGTATGCTCAGTCGGACGGTTCCGGTAACGATACCGGTAACGGTTTGAACTGTAATGACGTGCCGAACTACTGTTATTTGTGGACAGGATGTAACAATGTCCGTAAATGGTACAGCAATCATGTCAACGAAGGCGTAATTTACGATTCGGAAGAGGCCTATCTGAAATGGATGGAAATTGTTGAAAATCAGAAAGGCTACAACTACAGTGCCCAATATGTTAAAAACAATCCGTATCACGATGCCTTTTATGCGGATGTTAACCCCGGCTACGGAACTTACACCAAAAACGGCAACACTTACGATGCTGTCAATAATTCCTCTTGTATCAAAGGGATAGGGTGCCGCATAACCAGCGCCAACAACGGTTGTACCTATATTACGACAAACTGCCACCAGGATGATGCGCAGCACCAGTGTTGGAAAAAGATTTCCTGTAGTGAAGAAAACCGATTCTACAGTTCGTTTATCAATGCGTCTAATGTTGATAACAAAACCGGCAAACAGGAGCTTTACCTGAGCTCGCTGAACGCGCCGTATTGGGATGAATTCTATACCGGTCTGCAAGATAAGGAAATTTATCCGGCTTGCTTGTATGAAATCAATGAATGTAATGATGCATCCGGCTGTTATAAAAAGATTGGCTGTGAAACGAACTTTGAAGATATTCGCGACCACGAAGATCTTGAAAACGACTGGTATCCGTGGTTTGGCGATATTCGCGCGCTCTGTAATGATGCGACCCGCTGCTACCGCGCAACGTCCTGCGAGCCGAGCGTTGGTGCTTACAGCTCTCGTCCGAATACGTCGTTCTTTGTTACCATCAGTTCAACGGCAACCGGTTTGACCTGTTTCCGCGGTCAGGAATGTTATCTGGCAACAGGTTCCTATACATCGGTTCCGAATACGTCGTTCTTCGTAACTATTAATTCCTATGCATCGGGCTCAACCTGCTATCGTGGTCAAAATTGCTATATAGCCGGTGGTGCATACTCGTCTTCGCCGAATACGGCATGGTTCTATGTAGAAAGCTCAATCGCATCTGGTTCAACTTGCTACCGCGGCGAAGGCTGTAAAGACCTGAACGCCGGCGCATACAGTTCGGAACCGAATACGTCGTTCTTCTATACCATAAACTCTTTTGCTTCCGGTTCCGGATGTTATCGCGGTTCCAGTTGTAATACGGCTGCAGGTGCATACTCGTCTTCGCCGAATACGTCGTTCTTTATAACGATTAGTTCTTCGGCAACCGGTTCAACGGCATATCGTGGCGAAGAATCGCACATTGCCGCCGGTGCTTATAGCTCCAAACCGAATACGAGCTTCTTTATCACCATCAGTTCGTTGGCGTCCGGCTCGACATCATACCGTGGCGAAAGCACAAATCCTGCGGCCGGTGCTTATACGTCAACGCCGAATACGAGTTTCTTCTATGTAATCAGTTCATCGGCTTCCGGCTCGACGGCATATCGCGGTCAGGAATCGCACATTGCTGCCGGTGCGTACTCTTCGCATCCGAATACGAGCTTCTTTATCACCATCAGCTCTCTGGCGTCCGGCTCGACATCATACCGCGGTGAAAGCTCGCACATTGCTGCCGGCGCATACACCTCAACGCCGAACACCAGCTACTTTATCGTTATTCAGTCTTCGGCTTCCGGTTCTATCTCCTACCGTGGCGAGAGCGCAAACCCGAACGGATCGTACACTTCCCGTCCGAATACGTCGTTCTTCCTGTACGGCGGCTCGCTGGCGTCCGGTTCAACGGCATATCGCGGATCAGGCATTCATACTGCGGCGGGTGCTTATAGCTCGACACCGAATACATCGTTCTTCTATGTAATTTACTCGTTAGCCTCCGGTTCGACGTCATATCGTGGCGAAAGCTCGCATATTGCCGCCGGCGCGTATAGTTCTATGCCGAACACATCATTCTTTAATGTGATTTACTCTCTGGCATCCGGTTCGACCTCATATCGTTCCGATAAGGTACATATCGCGGCCGGTGCATACAGTTCGCACCCGAACACATCATTCTTCCACTATATCCAGTCTTTGGCCTCCGGTTCGACGTCATACCGTGCGGATAGGGTAGCAGATGCTGCGGTTGGTGCCTATACCTCAACGCCGAACAGCACATACTTTGTTGTCCATACGTCTTATGCTTCCGGTTCAACCTGCTACCGCGGGGCGAAGTGTGCCCAGTCGTCAGCGGCTATAACCAATACCAGCTTCTTTGTAACAACACAGTCTTCCGCTTCCGGGTCAACCTGTTACCGTGCACAAGGCGGATGCCGTACTAACGCCGGTGCTTATACATCGGCTCCAAACAGCTCGTTCTTCAACGTACTGACATCTACTAACGCTCAGCAGGATTCGACTTGCTATCGTGGCGGAAGCTGCGCAACGACACGTGGTTCTTACTCTTCGTACCCGAACACGAGCTTCTTTAATACGTCACATTCTATAGCCAGTGGTTCAACCTGCTATCGTGGCGAAAGCTGTCGTGTCAATGCTGGTGCTTATGTATCTAGCCCGAACAGCCAGTTCTTTGATGTAATCACGTCGTCTGCAACAGGACGCAGCTGCTATCGTGGTCAGAACTGTGCGTTCAGCCGTGGTGCCTACACATTCAGCCCGAATACAAACTTCTTCCATACGTCAAGCTCACTTGCCAGTGGTTCAAGATGTTATCGTGCAGAAAGCTGTGTTTATAACCCGAATCAGTATATCTTCAACAGAGTAAATTCTATCAGTACGGGTAAAACCTGTTACAGGGCGTCGACCTGTCGTGCCGATACGGTTGCTAACAATAATAAACCGAATAATCAGTACTTTAATACAACAACCAGTTCGTCTAACGGTGTAACCTGTAAGTATGCTACAAGTGAAAAGTGTACAAATTCTAATACGACAAGATTTACTTATACGCCAGTTTCAACAGATGTAACTTCTAACGGTGGTACTATTACGGCATATTATCCGAGTGGATGTAATACAGGTAATGATTGGTACAATTCTGGTAGTAAAAAGAGCTACTTTAATTATACCTCTTCGACAACGAGTGGATGTGGTCATAGTACAACCTGTTATCGTGCAACAAGCTGCAGCTTTACTGGTGGCTACTATAGTTCTTCCGGTTGTGTTAGCACCCATTTCAGCAGCATTCCTGGAGGTTACAGCAGTGGCAACGCTTCAAATTGTTGTACAGGATATGCAACCGCAAAAGATACATGTTTCCCAACATCTTCTAGTGGAAAAATAGACTATTATTCCTACGATAGCGGAAAAACTTGTTGTGGAACGACATCATATAAAATCACAGGTTGTGCAGGAAACGGGTCGTATAATAACTCTTATGTATCCAACAGTATAACCTACAACTATCGTGTTGGTTCCACGCCAAAAGCTAAAAATTATAGATATGGCGAAGCGTTTAAAGAAAAGACAACCAGAAGTGAGGGGATATCCTGTAATTCGTACGCTAATTGTTATATCGGATGCAGCTGTGCAAGCGGATGGACACAAGGTACGGCACCGTCCAGCGGGGAATATGTCTGGGCAACGGACAACAGATATACCGGGGTGCACAGCCTGTCTGTCGGCAGCGGCTTGAATGCCTCCGGCACTATCGACGCCCAATCAGCCTCTTCGGGCATTGCCGCATCAGGTTTGAGTGCCGACTCGGGTGCAGGCATCTCTGCGAAATCTTCCGGCTCCGGAAACTACTCCGTTTCCACTATGGGTACTTCCGGCGGTATGACATGCTATAAAAAAGCCTGCCCTGACGGATACTATCTCGATGCGCCCAATTCGACAGCATTTAAATCTACATCAACAACTGGGCCTGTCGAGCTTACCTGCTACAAAGCTACAGGTTGTAAAGACGGCTATACCTCTACCGGCAAAGGAGCCAAATACAGCTGGCATGGTATGAATTGTAACAGAGAAACAACTTACTATCTTTGCAGCACAAGTTATACAGAAACGAGAACACAAAGTGAAAGCAGTTTTTCAGCAACATGTCCGGCTAATACAGTTGTGATCAGTCGTTATCATTCAGGAGATGAGAATGGAAACTCACAACTCAGATGCAGTACTTTCGCGGCGTACTATTCGGAAAACGGTAATAACAGACCTTGTAGAGGTGAACAGGTTAGAGGCGTAACGATTACTGTAGAAGACAGACATTGGCTGGATTGGAAAAAAGAAAGTTGTAAAAAGGATAAAGGTTGTGACGGACAAAACCCAATAGGATACTATAAAGCCCCTGATGGTTATGTATTTACAGGAAGAGAACACAGCGGCGATGAAAATGGTAATTCAAGATGGGAAGTCGGCAGAGTCTATGTCAGTGATGGAAAGACCAAAAAACCAGTTACAATGTATGGCTATACTAACAGTGGCAGTTACAATGAAAAGCATGGCGAAAATGGCAATGGATTTTCGGGCAAAAATGGAGCATATATGATGACCGGACGTTATCATAAAGGAGATGAAACGAAAAATTCTTGGTACACCAGTGCCAAAGCCAAAGTTGATTTATATTAACTGAGCCTGTCGTAAAATGCATATTTATTTGTCCAATAAGTATGCATTTTACACAGAAATATATACTTCATTATGGTAACAGATAAAGGTTTTGAGAATATTTTTGACAAAAAATATATAATAACCCTTGATTAATAAATAAGTTATGATAACATACCGTTGTTTTCGTACTTATTTTGTCTCAAAGAATTATGCTTTTTATAATTTATAAAAGGTTTTTATCTTTTCATAATTCTGGAGATTGGTGCGGATATATAACTTCTGATTAAAAGTGATAATCAATTATAGTTTAATCCAAAAATTTCTGTTTTTATGAAAGTAAAATGTTATTTTGGGCGATTTGTACACATGTGTATGGTCGCTATGACAGCGTGTATGGTGGGATGTAGTGACAATGATGAACCTGTAGTTCCTCAGCCTCCTACCCCGGATCCTGACAATGGCGAGGTTTCCTTTGTCATTGACAATGAAAACGGCAGCGGAACCGGAACAACCGATTCTCCGGCCGAAGTTGAAAAAGGTGAAACGCTTAATATGGTCATAAGCCAGAAAAGCAAATACACCGACTCTGACGGAAGCGTATTCGAGTGCGAGCCAAAAGCTACGATAGAGCTTTTTGCCAAGCTTGATACGGTATATGTAAAAGACAAAAATCAATTAACCAGCGTACAAGAAAAACCGGAAGTAACCTCTTCTCAAAGCGGAACCAACCCGATTCGCAATGCAATTAACCAAAAGTTCCTGATTGGAGAGCAATATGTCAATTTCGATTTGGCATATGAAATCTACAACTATGTCAATAAGGCAGAAGAAACCATCGAAATGCCTTATATCAAAGTGAATCAGGCAAATTTTGGCAGTTCCAATGCAAACGAGGAAACCCCCGAAACAAAAGCCCGGTCGGAAACACTACAGCCCGTTGTTACACTGAAAGCTTTGCCGCAAACCAGAGCCACAGTCAGCGACACGGTTTTATACGAAGTCAATGTCCGGTTTAATCTGGATATTGAAAGTATGAATGCCAAAACGGAAAATAAGCAGACTCTTGCTTTTTCTGTTAATTATCTTGGCGCCGTGGTGACAACGACCGATGTGCCGGATCCGGAACCCGAACTTGTGAAAGTCGAGTATCGGACGGATTATATTTGGGAGGAAGCGCATGACAATCTGCCGCTGTTGTATTATGCTATCGTTTATCGTGACAGGTATTACCGCCATAGCGATGGCCGAGAAGAAATATTGACAGACAGATTTGTTGATAATGGGCATCCAGTCGAGCTAATTACTTCTCTTATGGATATTGTATCTGGAGATGATGCTTATCTTTTTGAAGGTGAACATAAATTCTCAGATGGAGAGATTGTGATTTTTCATAAAGGAAACCTAAATGGAAAAGTAAATGACAGTATTCGTACGACTACATCTATTGTAGAAGTAGACAATCCTGACATGATTACAATAGAGGAAAAGTATCACCCCGATCCAGATGGAGGAAAATCTCCAGGAAAATGGAGCGCATATGCTGTAAGCAAATTATATGCTGAGGGAGAATATATGGTAATTCCTTTTGATGAAAGTTTAGTTAAACAGCAATATGAGTTAGCTAATGAGCAAAGTGGATGGTATTTTCAAGGTTTTACTGATAAAGCAGATATGACAGAAATTTATTATAATCATAATTATACTCCTTTATATCATATATTTATGCATGTAAGGTGTTATGATCAGTATCTAATTATTGATGGAATAAGAATAAATTTTCTGGATTATTTGCCACAGAGAGAGTTTGCTACAGTGGTTGAAAGCTTACCCGCAGCATATGGCTATGGTGCAGGAAAGAAAATTACTCGAGAAACTCATATCAAATTCTTAGGGCGTAATTTTTATGCCGCTTGTATTATGGAAATTTATAAAAAAGGCTCTTAAAGTTTCTTTTATGCTAAATCTGAACAGCCATTACCCATAAGGGGTAATGGCTGTTTTTTTCCAAAAATCATACTGTTAAATTAAGCTTTTATATGTATGCACATTCACATTGAGTTCCGTTAGGATATCTGCAGTCTGAATTATCACATTCGCATTTTGCACAATTTGGATTACCTGGATCTCTTATTATTACCGCTGGTCTGACAAAACAATCAGCCATGGAAAAGTCATAGAAATATCCAACTCTACAAGCAGGATAACATTTTGTACAGGTTCCGCCACAGCCATCTGATACAGTATGTGAGCCATAATAACAATTATTTTCATCCGTACAAGAAGGTTTACATTCATCTTTTTTGCAAACTGTTCCATGATAAATGCCTCCAGCACCGGTACCAGTGGAAGAATAACCATTTTGGCATCCTGTTGCTTTGTAACATACAACTCCGGAAACTGTTCCGGTAGCAGAACCTACGGTAAAATAAGTATCATTCGGCTTTTCAAGGTAATATCCGCTAGGACAAGCTGCTTTGTAGCATCTGCCGCCAGAGGAAGACATTACTGAAACCGTATAATTTTGCGGTGTCTGACTCAACCGGAAACTTTTGTCGTTTGCAGAAGAAGCTGTGATTGATGTTAATGTCCGAGAGGTCGCCATACTGTCAATAATGTTAATTTCTGAAAGTGTTTTTTCGGCAGAAAAAACTACCGCTCCGCCTGGGGCATCAAAATATACATAATCCCCGCTTGGAGCCGATGAAGACCAGCCGGAAGCACAAGAACAGGAAATATGACAGTTAAATCGTTCACTACAAGCTATATTTTCCGATTGAGTCGTTTTTTCATCAAAAACATTGTCGAATCGGCTTGAAAGGCTCTGTCCGGAACTGGTTGCACCGGATACATAAGAGTTATTATCGCGCTTACCCCAAAGACAACCGTCAGCAGTCCTGATACTGCCCGGAAAGGGCGGACGGGAGACGGAAATCTCCGGCAGGTTCAAGCAATGCGTTTCTTTTGCCTTCGGATACAGTTCATAAGGGAACGGCATCTTTATCGGGATGATTAAATTTTAAGATGCGGCAGCAGCAGGAATGCCGCCATAAGGTTTATTTTATCCTTTTGCCGACACATCTTCAAAGGAACCTTTAAGCAACGGAAAGGGGAAATGGGTTGTTTTTGGGGTAAGCGTAATAATAACTCTTATGTATCCACCCACAAAACCGATAAGGTATGCACCGCAGATGGCAAATGTTATAATTACAACGATGTCTTTGTAGATGAGGTAGACCCCGGATACAGTAATACCTGCGGGCAGACCTGTTATGTTGCATGCAGCTGCAATACTTCCAACGGCTGGTATTCCTCCTGTCAGGGCAGCGACTGTTTCTCGGTAACCGATACCCGCTATGCCGGCCAGCCTAATGCCGCTTCGGCCTCTCGTTCCCTCTCCGATGTCGCCTCAATCTCCGCTTCCGGTGCAAATTCAGGCATTTCTACTCTGGCCTCCGGCGCTACCACCTGCTACAAGATGAAGACCTGTTCAGAAGGTGGTTACTTCGACTCTGAGCCTGCAGGAAAGAAATGTACTGAGATTAATTATCAAGGAGATACCTGTTATACAGACTGTGAAGACAGTGATGAAGAATACTATTATATTAAGTTACATACTAAATTTGTTTCCTATATCAATTCTCAGGATAATACGGCTGACAGATATACAGATTCTACATTCTCTATATCTACCACGGATAGTAAAGTAACTTCTGTCCGGGCTGAATTTACTGCTGTTGAAAGACAGGAAGAGTACCATGAAGGATCAACAAGTGCAAAGGACACAAAATACTCAGAAGTAAAGATAGATGACGTTACCTTAACAACCAGCCAGACGGTAGAAAAGGATTTCTATGATTACACAGGAAACAACATGACTGGCTGGGTTGGATGGAATAAATACAAAACTGTTAAGCTTTATGTTAATGATACACTGATTTATAGTGCTAATTTGTTCCATACAGCAAAAGGACAAAACAATAGCCCTGACCAAGAAATAACGGTTGACGGAAAAATATATGTAATTTTCATCGATTCAGATACAGAAACTGTTGATAACGCCGGTCCGTCCTGTCCTGAGGGGTATTATCCTGATACGCCAGGAGAAGGTTTTGATTATATTACACAAAATGTATCGGAATCTGGTGCCTATACGTCAATAAATAAAACCTGTAATAAAGTTGAACGTTGTGCAGAAGGTTATTCTGAAACCGGAACCGGGCAATGCTTTACTTATCATGGTGCCACCTGTTGTAAGAACGAATATTATCTAAAAATCAATCTTTGGATTGACGATCCTGATAAATGGTATGCATTGAGCAGGAAGAATATAATAGATGGGGCTATAACGATGGTTGATAAATTTGATTTAACTCAAGCCGCTGATAATAGTTATACGGATCTGGCTAACGAATATTATCTTATTGTAGACTACGACAAAACTCAAAAGAAATTATATCATCAAAAGGAGGTTTATGAAAAAGGATCCAATAACGAGACATTTTCTGAAAAAGAAGAAATACCGGTCAGTGCAGCTCCTCAGCAAAGCCCGTTCGGCGACCAAAGATATGTTTATACGATTGCTTATAAATATTCCGGCCCTAGAGTTATAGCTGTTATACCTTTAGAAAAAGGGCAAGGTTATTATGAGGGCTGGACCACGAACGCAGGAACATATGACAAAAATGGCATTCATGATGAGCAGGAGGCGGATAACATACAATTAAATAATATACAAATGAGCGGATTGGAACCATCTACCGAATATGCAAATGCAATAGGTGTTAATGCAGTATATATACAGACCGATACAACAGCAACTATTGATCTTGACTATTCAGGAAAATATCCTGAACCTGAATACTTTGTCTTGCACGCAAAAGTAAGTAACTATTTTCCTAATATACCGAATGGTTGTGGTGATACAACCGTTCCAAGATGGGATGCTTCTTATTGGGATATGTATCTGGCAGATGCAAAAGGTAATCATTTAGATGAAAATCTTTACAAAATAGTCGGATTTTCTTTTGATGGAGAAGATATACTTATAGGTACTAATACCAGTGATTCTCCTATCGCCGATATAATAACACGTTTTGATGAGGCGCAACACGCCTGTGCAGACTACAATCCCACGAGCGTCTCACAAAAAATTATGTCTCACGAAAGTAAGGCCACTCTATATAAAGATACCAGCTATAGTTATCCTTATGCAGGATATTTAGGGAATCCTGCACCAGCCGCGTTCCATACAGCACCTTCCCGAAGTGTAAATTATATAACCAAAAACAAGCAAGATAGTGGGAATAAGATAGGCAGATATTATTTTATGGCTCAGACAGCACGTCAATATTGTGGCCTGTGTGGTACTATTAAAAATTATGTACATAATGCTAACATACATATAAATAGTATAAGTATAAAGGAAACCGTTGGACTAAAGAGGGATTTCCCAATTATAACAACGGATGATGTCGCTATTGATCGTACCAATTTAAGAAGTATGTTTGCAGGGATTCAGCAAGATAGCGTTAATGTTTGCATTAGTGCCGTAATGCCCAATATAGACGGATATCCATATTATAAAAACGAGGTGTTAGATCTGGCACCAAATTATGTATGTAAGGAACTTCCTATCATGGTACTACAAAACGATTATGCTAATGATATCGGTTCTTCAACGCAAAGAATCAAATAAGAATATAAATCGTTTAAATGTAATATCTATAGGATGGCGTAGATATACAAACTTACATAATGTCATTTTGCATACTACGTAAATGCTTTATATTTTAGTTGGGCCGCAACAGTAAAAGCCAACACTGGTTGACATATCTCCCCTGACTGTAATAGTTTTTGATGTTGTTAAAGTTGTATCTCCACCCACAGTACATGAACCGCCGCCAGGTGAATTTGATGTCGTTCCAATTTTTGCCGAGGCGGATAAAGTGTACGTTCCAGCAGCAATATTGGTAAATGTCACGGTTCCTTTATTAACTGTTTGGCTTTTTGTTTTACCGTTCAATGTAATTGAAACATATGATGTGTGACTCTGGATATATCGGCAGCTTGTCCCGTCTCCTCCTCCAGCGTTAGCTAAAAAGTCAACAGTAACGGTGTAATATTCACTGGAAGAACAGGTATAAGTAGCGGTGAGAGTAAGGTTTGAATTAACAGTACCCGACTTAGTCCCACCGGAATAAGTAGCCGTAGTTTCGGTGGTAGAATAAGAATCCGTAGGCGTCCAAGAATAAGAAGTTCCTTCTGCTACGTTGGAAACAGTTATGCTGTTTTCATAGGTCGAGCAATTAACGCTTCCCACATTGCAGCTGCTTATACCATTAAAACCGGCTGCGAAATTTGTCGGACAGGAACTGTCAAAGACTTTATTTATAGTAACTGAATAGTATTTAATCTCATCTTTACAGTCTTTATAGCAAGTGTACCCGTTATAGTCAAATTGAGTACATTTCTTTCCATCAGGTTCACTTGATTCATAACCGCCTTCGGAGCAAGTTTTAGTCTTGTAGCAGGTGGTAGCGCCG
>ENA-OOPV01000119-OOPV01000119.1-human-gut-metagenome-genome-assembly--contig:-NODE-119-length-12111-cov-8.321583_pt1 | contig 12111 bp, 9 predicted proteins | sample MGYA00241081_ERZ501147 | MGnify/ENA primary metagenome ERZ501147 (study PRJEB25962, sample SAMEA2042435) | human gut metagenome | biome: human gut; feature: human-associated habitat; material: faeces...
TCCCAATCCCTATGAAACGCCAGCCCCAGCGGAGGTTAAAGAAAGGTCAATAGATACAGCGAATGAGACTTTGAAAAATATGGAGTCAATAATCAAGAATAAAGATCTATTAATTCAAGTCTTAGTATTATGTGTAGATATACTTGAAAATAATCCATTGATCATTAATAAGTTTGTTATCGCTGAAGAGAAGGAATTATCTTTAATGATCAAGTATCTCACTGATGCTGATGAAGTTGATATTTATAAGGTTGATCATGAATGTAAATGTACAATTGGTAAGAGTGAAAAATATGATATTGTCGATAGAATTATTGTTAAGAAAAATGGTGAAATATATAACTTAAAATATTCATTCCCAGATGTTGTACAATTTTTATTCGAAAGACGATTTTCAACAAAATTTGTAATGATTAAATAAGTCCCATTATTTTTTTATTTTTTTTATATAAAATATGCCTAAACGATTAAACACTGAAGATGTTAAAGCTATTTTCGAAAGATATGGTTATACGGTTCCTGATAATTTCGTATACCAAAATAATTCTACTAGTATTCGCGTATATGATGAACAAGAGAATACGTACAAGGATATGACATATAAAAAGTTACAATATCAAATCAAGAAAGGAAGAAGTGAAATGGAAGGAGACCCGTTTTTCATGAACATGGCTCTTAGTGAAACAGGTCCTCGTACTAGAGATGGTTTTATTGACATGATGAACATGGCCCTTAGTGAAACAGGTCCTCGTACTAGAGAAGGCTTCTACGATTTAATAAACACGCCCCTGAGTGATGAAGAGCTTCCCCGTTCCCAATTAGAAAGGTATGAGAAAAGATTTGGGAAGAACTTTATGAGAGAAACTGAAGAAACTAAAAATAATGTAATGCAACTTGCAAATGAAATAATCAAGAAATTAATTAAAAAGCAATCATTCAGTTTAAGCCCAAAAGGTGAGGTCGTTGATTTCTTATACGCATTATCACACGCTATGAAAATTGCTGTACCGAGGATTGATAAAAATATAATCATGACAATTCTTGATAATAAAGGTCACACACAATACGCTAGAGTAAATCAAAATACAATTGATATGTTAGATTGGGTATTAGAAGACAAAGAATATGAAATTAATGATAGTGGTGATCCAATACTTGAAAGTTTATCTAATTTTAAGTCAATTGCATTTGATTTCAGAAACATTAGTAAAGGTAAAAGAATTGTTGGTGCATTCTTTCCATACTACAATAATTCTGATATCGATTTAACACCTTATGGCATTTACAAGCGTGGTGAAGTAATTAGAGAATCATGTTTATTAACTGCTTTTCGTTCATCTGGTTTATTGGATGATGAACAATTAAATTTATTATCATCATTCCTTAAAACAAAATTAATACCTAGAGAAGAATTAAAGCATATATCTAATTTATTCAACATTCGCATAAGTTGTAGAGTGCATTACGATACAGGTAAAACATCGACAAATGAATATGGTGAAAAATATGGGAAAACACTTAAGTTACATATCATTGAAGATCACTACATACTTGACAAAGATGTTAACGCTACAGTATTCTATGTTAAAAACTATGCTAAAATAAACAATGATGAACGTTTTGTGAATCACCCTAGAAAAATGATGTTAAGCAGGCTAGACAAAAATCGTTATGAATTCTCTAAAAAAGGATGTACAATAAATAGAATAATTGATGCAATGATTGAAAATAAATTACTAGAACCAATGACTGATGAAGAAAAACGATACCTACAATATGATGAATGTTCTGGGTTATTTAGAGATTATAGAAAGAATAAATCAATCACAGTTAAATGCAAAGAAGCTATACGTCAAATTAACATTAAAGATAAAAAGAGAATTCCAATAACATTTTCAAAACCAAATAAATTCCTGTTCGGTTATGATGTTAAAGACGAAGAAATTCATCAACGCCTTCACGAGTTGCAAAGACTTGTTGATTCACTAAATTTAAGACATAATATTGACGTTTCATTATATCATCATTTTAGTGAATTAATGCAAAAAATAATGTATGAATATGGTTGTTTAGATGATATATATGAATTTAGTGGTAATGTGTCGCAAAAAATAAGAAGTGAATTACAGTTCCCTAAAATTATATGGAGTGAAGGTCATTATAAAGGCAAACTCTATTATATTGATCAAGCAGGTGCATATATGAGTTCAGTAACATCTATACCATCAGGAATGCCAGATGATGATGGAAACTTTAAATCAGAAAACACTAAAATTAAAGAACTCATTGAACACCTTTATGATATTCGCATGAAAGCTAAAAAAGTTGGAATGGATAAATTAGCTACAACAATTAAATATATGATGAATAGTTCTTGGGGTTATTCAATGAAGAAACCAAAATTAATTAAACATAGATTTGTTAAAGATGTTGATGAATATGTTAAGAAATTTGATCCATTCATCATTAAATACAAATACAATCAAGGTCATTCAGGTCCAGGTTATGTTGACCGTATAAATCCATATGTTGAAAGCTATTCATATCCACAATTTGCACGTTCAGTTCTCAATACATTTAATGCAAAAATGAAAGAACTCTGTAATAAAGTCAATGTTCTATATAGTAAAACTGATTCAGCACTTATATATGAGAATGATTACAAGAAATTATTATCAGAGAATTGGATAGGTGAAAAATTAGGGTTATTTAAAGTTGAACACATATTTACTGAAGTGTATGTTAAATCTGCTGAAAAATGGATAGGTAAAAATGAAGATGGTACATACTTTTATCACATGTCAAAGAAATTAAAAGATATATGTTCAAAGAGTGATGACCCAATCAAATGTTTGAAATTTATATAAGAGATAATTTTATTTTTTTTTCTTTGATAAAATAAGTAATGCAAGCAAAACGCGCTTACTACTCACCAACAGCTTTCGTCGATATGCTCTTCAAAGAAAACCCATCACTCGAAAATAACATTACAGACATTTATGCATACTTTAAACCACAAGATGCATACGTAGACAAATATCAACAAGTGTGTGCAAGAATCATTGGCATAATATTTAAACGTAAAGAGAAGACATTTAATAACAAGCCAATAATCAACCCTAAAACAGGTAAACCAATAAATCCTCGTACACCTCAACAACAAAAAGAACATGAATTACAACTGGAACGAGAAATACAAAAATCAAGAAAAGTTATATGCATTCCAAACAAGAAAGTTATAGAGATTTCAAATAACAATCAACCAATCATACATTACAAAATATCAAAAACTAAACCATTTAACAAAGACTCAAAGAACTTAATGTACATCTCAATAAATACAACAATGGAGACTTATACAGGTGATGGTGGAGAGATTTCATATTACCCTTCAGCAGTTTTCACAAATACTAATGAACAACTTGAAAAAATGATCAGAGATAATGAAATAGTTATAAAACGAGTTAAACATGCTAGTGAAATGAAAGCAGATTTTAATGACATCGATTATGTTGAAGATGAATTGTGGATGTAAATAATTTATTTTTTTTTTCTTTGATAAAATAATGGAAGGAGAAATAATGAATGAGTCTAAAAATAAAACAAGACAAATTCGTAAAAAGAGAATAAGTACTGAAGATATTATCGATTACATTAACTGGTCATTAATAACTGATAATATGAAAATGATAAAGAACAGTTCATTAATAAATGTACAAAAACTATATAAAGAACAAACAGGCGTAGAAGTATCATTAACATTTATCAGGAATCAAAAAATAAAGATGTTTAAAGATAATTAATCACATATCATATTTCTTTTTATTTTTGACCTCTTGTTCTACTGGTTTAATTAATTCACCTCTAAATTTATCTTCTATGCTAAATTGACTCTTGCTAAATTGGTTAAGTTGATTCATTTTCTCAACTAGTTCATGCATTTTTTCTTCATATTCTGCGTGAATGACTTTTATAATATCTTCTTTCGCTGACATGAATTTATTGTTTAATTCACCTGGATTGATGTTGATTAGTTTCTTTGCATATGATGGTGCTAATACGTTGTTCACGAATTTTAATGCACACGTTTTCAATAACTTTACATTTTTATCATAGAATTTTAAAGTCATTGTAATCGTATAGTTAATTGTCGTATTTTTAGCACTAACGTTGTGTGTATATTTAATTTCGACAGCTGCTTGATTATCTACTTTAAATTCACTGATGACGTATTGTTCAAAATTGTCCATACTCATTTTGGATAGAATAAAAAATTTATTTTAATCAAATTAATAATGGAAAAAATTGAAGAAAAATTTAGAGAAATAGACAAATTATTTGATAAGTTATCTGCTAAAAATAAAGTACAATTAGAGAATGCACAAATTAAACCAATACATGCTAAATATCCGTTCGCACAAAATGGTATATGCGCATTTATAGCTCCAATGGGGTCAGGCAAAAGTTACAATTACATGAAACTAGCCGCACAACAAGAGGTATTAAACGATGAACCATTCTTTGAGTTGATCGTTATATGTTCAACTTCAGCTAAATTCGATCAAACAGTTCAAACATTTTTACCATCGATCAAGAAATCAAAGATAGTGTCAGTTAAAGATACAGAATTACTTGACTGGTTGAATAAATATATGAGAAGAATTTTGAAATATAACTCAATTAATGAATATATAAACACTAATTGTAAGAATATAAATGAGGAATTAATGCGTTTAATAATGAAGCATAATCTAGCGAATAAAAAACCTAAAGTAATGAAATATATAATTAATAAATTGATGAAATATAATTGGCGTACATTTCCTCATCGATGTTTGTTGATACTTGATGATTTCGCTAACCATGCATTATTAAGAAGTAAAGAAACAGATTTATCACGATTATTGAAGAAATTGAGACATTTTCATATTAACGTTATGATATGTGTTCAAACTGTTAAATCAATTCCTAAAGATATAAAACGTACATTATCAGATATTGTTTTGTTTCCAGGCATATCACAGTATGATTTCGAAGATTTAATCAAGGAATCACCAGCATCAGCATTCGATTTTAAAAAGTTATGGGACGAGTACAATAAATTAAAAGACCCTCACGCAACATTCACAATACACATAAAAGCAAAAAGCATAAAAATAAACATGAAAATTTAAGAATACAAGATAAGTGGTCAATTAACTGTACATTGATTTCGCATGTTCGGGTAATGGTGTGTTTTCATTTTTGCTGTCACTGTAGATAACGATATTTAACATGGTATCAATTAATTTATCAATGACATATATTGTGCCTAAAATACATATCCATACATGAAAGAAGCTCATTTCCCATTAAAAAAATATCTAATATGTATAAAATTATTGTACTAAAAATGATGACACCTTTAATCGATTATACAATTTCGTCATATGACTACAATCATTACAACAGAATTGACATAAATTTACCATCACCGCCTTCACGTAGAGTATCAATGATTGTCACATCGTTAACTACTAAATGTTCGATTGTTGTTATTGAAAATGATGATTATATACAAATTAATGGCAAAAAGTATGTTTTCAATAATATGTACACAGATTTAAATTCAGAGACGTTTTGCATGTTGTTAAATAGCTTGATTAAAAATTCTAATGTTACAGCGTCTGTTGATGAAACTGGACGTATACTATTTGAATCAGATACATTTTTTACAATCAATAATGCATCATATAATATCATTCAATTGTGTGGCATATATAATGAAATTTTACCATTAAATAGTGAATACGCGGATTCAAACTTTAGTATACTTGCACAAAGTGTGGGTAACTATTTGTCGACACCTGTATTATATCTCGTGAGCAATGTGGGGAAGAGTTCATTTAGAAATTTACATGAAAATATAAGTATCTCAAGAATTATACTAAGAATCAACAATAGTTTTTCAGCCAATTATCCAATCATAGTTACAAACGCTGATTTTGAAGTAGATATAGCATCTTGTGATTTATGCAACATTCAATTAACTTTAGTAGATGCCAACATGCATGAGATACATTTATTAAACCCTATATACATCACAATTGCAGTAAAAATAATTAAAGAAGAAGAATGAAAAAATGGAATTCTCCTTTAAGGGACTTTGTTTCGGGCTTTGCCTTAAGAGGAAAAATGGAATTCTTCTTAAGTTACTTATTTTTAGGCGCATGGAGGAACTCCGTAAGGCAAAGCCCGATTTTATTTTAAACGAAGTCCCTTTTTCTAGTTCCCCTTTCCTCTTTAAGGGACTTCGTTTTGAGCGTAGCCTTCTTGGGGGGAAGGTGCCATGTTAGGAGGAACTTGATTCTTCCATATATTATTCTCCATTATTATTGCCTTTTTATAATTAAGAATGAAACATAGTTGAATAATAAATCTACAATACCTTGGAATAATAGATGTCTTACCATCGTTGACATAAAAACTAATATAAAACGTTGGACCATCATATGGAGATTTAAATAGTAATGAAGGCTTACTGTAGAATTCATCGTTTAAACCCAAGAAACCTTTTCTAGCATCTGAAAACGATGAATGAAATTCGATATATCCTCTATCCCATACATCATCAAATACAACTTCCTTATGAAATGTATTTATATATTTACGCATTTTATCAGTGCATTCTTGATTGAAAAGTTTTAATACATTATCATTATTAACAGATCCAATGCCACATAATTTAAACCAAACTCCAACCAATTCCTTACCTGTATCTGAAACTACACGATAACATTTTAAAGTTAATTTCGTACCTACATATGTCCATGTTAAATAAACTCTTGTATTTTGATTATCATTACGTTTGTATAATTGATCTCTTATTTTAGTCAATATCTCAAGCATATTATTTTCGGGTAACACATCTATTGACCTACGTTGCACACCTATTTCCTTATCAGTACTTGGACTTAAATATGAAAAATATAATTTTAAAGATATTGGTTGTGGTGTAATACTTAATTTTCTGAGTCCAATAGCCTTATTTTGTGAAGGGTCATTAAGCCATCTTTGTGGATATCTAAATGCAAATCCTTTAGTTGATATGCATGGATCATTTGGCTCGACATCTAAATTTGTGTATACTTCTTCAATAGCAAGATCTGAAGTTGTAGTGTTGAATTGATTTTCACTTACGCATATCTGCCTCGTGTACATAAATATTTCATTATAATAAAAAACTCCTTTCACCTAAAAATAAACTACGAGAGATTTCCAAGAGGAACTCCGTTTTTTCATTTTCCCCCTTCCCTTTTTCCCTTTTTTCATTTAAACGGAGTTCCTCTTCTACAATATCATAGTCTTTTTATAATTGAATATGAAACACAGTTGAATAATAAATCTACAATGTCTAGGTAAAACAGCTATTCTAGCATTATTCGTATAAAATGTAATATGAAACGTTGGACCATCATGTGGAGATTTAAACAATAATGAAGGTTTGTTATAAAATTCATTTCTTAAACCTAGGAAACCTTTTCTAGCCTCTGAAAACGATGCATGAAATTCTATGTAATCTCTATCCCATACATTATTGAACACAAATTCATTTTGAAGTTCATCCAATTTTTTAATTGCATCATCAGTTATTTCTTGATTGAAAAGTTTTAATACACTGACAGTATCATCATTTGTTTCTCCACGGAATTTAAATTTAAGTGAATCAGTATTCTTGTAAAATTTCAAGGCTAATTTCGTACCTGTAAATGTCCAATCTAAATTAAATGAATTATCTTTATTAGATAGTTTTTCACTTAAAAAGTTTCTTATATAGGTTAAAATTTCAGACACATTATTTCCTGGTAATACATCTATAATTTGAAAAAGGTCTTTCTCTGTATCATCAAGTATATATGTGAATTTTAATTTAAATGTTAATCTTGGTGGTGTTATATTTAGTCTTCTGAGTCCAATAGCCTTATTTTGTGAAGGATCATTAAGCCATCTTTGTGGATATCTAAATGCAAATCCTTCATTAGGTATATATAAATCATTGGGTTCAATATCTAAATTTGTATACACTTCTTCAATCGCTAGTTCTGATGCTGTAGTGTTGAATTGATTTTCAGTTCTGTACATAAATATTTTAATTGCAATAAAAATGTTAAAAATGGAATATACAAATATTGATCAAAAGATAAACAGCATTGAAAACACGATGAAATCACTGATGAATAAAAATACTGTTGTATACTCTAATCATAGTAAAACATCAGACACGTTATCGAATGGTATCTGCAGTTTAACAATCAATAGTATTAACAAGTCATTCATTTTCACATATGCAAAAAACAATATAACAATTTCACCATTAAATAATTCAATAACTAATCTACAATTTATAAATGAAATATCTGTTGATGATTTGATAACTGCTAAAAACATAATGAATAATCAATACTTAATCGACACATTTTCAAACATAAACAATATATTAGAAATTTATCAAAAGTATGTTAAAATTGAGAATGAAACTGTAATGATAAACAAGTTGCTCATAAATGGTGTTGATATTGAAAAAGAGTTAAGTGACCTCAACAGATATGTGGACAGATATATTGAAGATGCTGATGTTAAATTTGAAGTTATCAATGAATCAATACTCAATTTAAATAACAACACAATAACAGTCAATGAAGAAATCTCTGACATAAATGATAAGTATACTGAATTTAGAGAAGAGTTCAAAAATCACACACATGATGGACAATACGTAAAACCTGTTGATATCGAAGAATTGAGAACTAAAATGACAGGAATTGAATATAATAAAGTTAAAATTGGTACAGTTGAGGAGGAAGAAGTTTATGAAATTAATACGTCAATTGATCATGATTTAAAAGTTAATGGATACATAAATGGCATTGATATAACTAAACTATTAAAATTAGAAAATGATGCATTGATTATTAAGGACATACTTTCATTCAATAGTTTAATTAATTTAGTTATAGATAGTGATGATAAATTAATAATACGTTTTTCAAATGATAATTCTATAGTTTTTGAATCATCGGGTATTATATCAAGTGTAACATCTAAAAGTAATAAATTCTATTATGATAATTTTCTAACTAAACAGATGTTGATTGATGATGAAGATATTATTGATATATTATTTAACAAAATTACTGATGAAAATGGTAATACAACATCATCACCAAAGAAAAGTGCCGTGGAACAAATATTCGATATTATTGATTTTGGTTTAACAATTCTAGATACAGCTGCTACAGTTGGACCTATGATTGCACAAATTAAGAAGTTTGGTTGGACAGGATATCTATATAAAACATTTGGTATTGTATCGTCAAAGTCTGGTGGTTATATACCTTTAGAACTTTTAACAAATACAGTCATGACAAGAAGTGTTATAATTGATGACTCTACAAATACTGATAATGTTGAAAGTTATGAGTCACCAAATTATGAAGATGTTGATGAAGATTTTAATGAATTTCAATATGTTGCTAATTTGTTTCCTTCAATAGATAAAATATTCGCATCATTAAAACGCTATTATTCAAATGTGGAGAAAGGTCAAAGAACAAATTATTTAGGTTTACTTCTTGTTGATGCACAGATACATGATAAATTAATGAACCATACACATGATGAATTTGCTTTAATTGATCATGTACATAGTTATAATGACTTGACTGATGTTCCAGAGACTTTCACACCATCTGAACACACACACTCATTTTCATCACTTACAGATATTCCAGAGACATTTACACCAGCAGAACATAATCATGACGACAAATATTCACCACTCAATCATACACATACAGATTTAACACTTAATACTTTGAATAATATGCCTATAATTGGTAATAATTCTGAATATATTACCACTTATCCATTCATACCCACAGTTGGATGGTATCCGTTTAATATAATGCAGAATTTAGATTTTCATAATCAAACAAAATCTGGTTATATTTGGAGATTATGTGCATATAGTGATAAAGATTTTCAAATTCTTAATAACGGTACAGTTAGATTAACAATTGATAAATATGGGGTATATATAAACAAGAATTTAAGGTGTGATACTATTAACGGTATAAATACTTCAAATATATCACTAAATACTCATAAACATAGTTATAATGATTTGAATGATATCCCTGAAACATTTACACCAAGTGAACACACACATTCGTTTACATCACTTACAGACATTCCAGACACGTTTCCACCAGCTGAACATAATCATGATACACTATATTCTAAACTTGACCATTCACATATATTATTTAATCAAAGTACATTATGCTTGATTTCAGACTTTCAAAACACTACATTCGTGATTGGAAACTCTAACATAAACGATAAAGCAGCACATATAGCATTCTCAAAAAGTATAATTGATCCATATCTATATTTAAAAGTTATTGGAGGTTCACAACTGTCAATTTACAAAGATAGAGCAACATTTGATGGTGATTTAAATGTGACGAGTTTAAATGGAATCACACCTTCAAACATATCATTAAACGGACATACACATACACAATACTCATTAACTTCACATACACATACATTATTTGACAATGATTTAACAATATCTACTAATGACATCACAACTAAATTAAATATTGGTCAATCAGGATGTCTCACTTTTAATAATTGGGATGATGATCCAGTATTAAGTATTGATGTTGATGGTGGAACTTCTCTTGATATTTCTAAGGATAAAGTTGAATATTTAGGTAATTTAACTGTTAAAACTTTGAATGGAATAACACCTTCAGATATATCATTAAACACTCATACACATACAGAATTCAATAATGATCTCACAATTAATGGTAAATTAAATGATTTTTCGATTAATCCCTATGAATCATATCGTCAAAACAAATTTATATGTGATTATAATGGGGCAACAGATATTGGACATCAATTATTATTTCATTATTATTCGGAATCAAATCATTATTATAAAAGATCAATATATTTACGTTGTGATGATGAATATGCTTTAAATATAGATACAAATTATTATGGCACATTTAATGAGTCTATTAAGAATTTATTCTCGTTTGGTTATTTAAAAGATGGGTCAACTGAAGAAGGTGTAGCAGCAATGAAAAATGCAACATACATAAAGTTAAAACATAGAGATTCAACAGCGAACTATGATTGGATGTTAGCTGTTCAAAATAATCATGATCTAATTTTTTATAGTTATTCAGGCGCAAGAGTTGGGTATTTAAGTTCTAGTGGTAGTGGTGGTAAAATAAATACAACAATCACTCACAATGCACCAATAGTTGAGAGTTTGAATAATTATGAAATTGGTTCACCTGTATTTATGAGTGGACATGTGTATAGGTATGGGGAAGGGACATACGTAGAAGAAACAACATCAACAGATTGTATATCATCAGTTAAATCCACAGGCACATACAAAGAGTTTTTAGGTATAGTTGTGAATAAGCATAAAAGTGGTGATAAAGTAAAAATTGGTGATGTAATGAAAAAAGATGTAATAATCAATCAAGATACAATCGATTTTGCTACACATGGTGATTATTACTTTAGAGTTGATGATTCGAGTAAATACAAAATTGGTGATACTGTTTTATATGATGGTAGCATTGTTGATGATGATGTTCCAATAACGAATAAAATCATAAAATCTACTATAGGTTCAATCACAGGAATTATCAATGAACATTATGTATCAGTTTTTAAATCATGATTTTGCAAAATATTTTTTTTTCATAAATCGTCATTTTTATAAACACTTATTTTATTTTTATTTTTTTTTATATAAATAAAGAGACAATGGAAAGACTCGAACGTTTAAAAGACAATACTGTAGAGCTCACTGAAGAACAAAAAGAGTTTGATGCTTATTATAATGAATTCTTAAACAATATCTTAAGCACTCCAAATTCAACCCCTAAATCAGAGCCAAAACCAGCCAACAAACTTGATGATATGGAAATTCAATTAGCTGATGATGATGAAATGGATGAATTATTCGGGAAACCAAATAAACAACAAGATAATAAGGAGGAAAGGACAACGTCCCAAGAAGTTCACGAGAAACAC
>ENA-OOPV01000122-OOPV01000122.1-human-gut-metagenome-genome-assembly--contig:-NODE-122-length-11786-cov-1.429972_pt1 | contig 11786 bp, 8 predicted proteins | sample MGYA00241081_ERZ501147 | MGnify/ENA primary metagenome ERZ501147 (study PRJEB25962, sample SAMEA2042435) | human gut metagenome | biome: human gut; feature: human-associated habitat; material: faeces...
TTGCCCCTTTGCAGGCTGCTGCCGGAACTGACATCCGGACCATTCAAAGTATCATGGCGCACAAGAGCATCACCACTACCCAACGATACATGAAAGTAGTGGATAGCAACAAGCGAAAAGCCAGCAATAAAATCTCCCTGATTCGTAAGAGCTAACGGGCATAAATACCGTTTTTTATATGGTTAGAGTATGATTTCTGAGTATGATTCATATTCTAACCATAATTATTTATAAATATCTGTCCAACAACCATTAGTATTTATGGTTATATGGAAATTAGTGCTGACTTTGTGGCATAGAACTGTAAACAATCACAACTATATGGAGAATAATGTACAGGTTCAGAAAACAGCGGACATCAGTAGTCTGGTATGTGTGGTAATCGTTTCACTCTCGGCACTCACTGCATACAATCTTGGTGAAAAGTTCAATCACTACATCCTGTTTGATGCCACCATTTTTATTATTTCTTTGGTAATGCTCATTTTGACCTTTGCCGTATTCCGCAAAGTAATGGCAGGACTTTATAAGAGTATTTCAAATAGTGCTATAAATGAGCACGTACAAAGTAATTGTTCGCAAAAGGTTATCTTAAACAATTCTATAACAGAAACTCAACCGGTTATACTGGAACAAATGCCTGACAGTTTGGAAAAATACGAGAGTATTCTCGTGGAAGAGCAGCTGAAAGAGGTGAAGCGGAAAAGGGATACCATGATAGCCATCCGTGAATATGTGGTGGAAAAGGCCTCGAAATATCTGTCAAAGGAGAATATCAGCACGTTATTCCACAATATCGAGTGTCTTGCCGAAAATCGGGTGACAGACTGCCAGCCAATCCATTCAACGAAAGAAGCGAAGCTCAGTTCTCCCTCTTTAAGACATTTGGCTTGGAATATCGGAGAGCGGCTTGGAGTCTCCCGTCGCGACAGGGCTGTATTCATCAAATTATCTTTCCCATACGAATTGCGAAACGCTGATATAGAATATCTGGAAGCCAATTTGCGTGTTAATGCCCAATGCGACATCCCTATTGACGTGCCGGACAAAGGGGATTTCCGTTTTCATAACAATACTTGAGAATTAAACCGTGCAGACGGTAATCATTCTCCTGGCTGACGAATTTCTGCAAGATTTCATTCTGTTGGTTTGCAGCATATTAATTTAAATTTTTGATAATATGACTGCAACTGAGTTAACTTTTAACGACCTGCCGAAAGTGGTAGGCGAACTATGCGAGCGAATCGCAAGTATGGAAAATTTGCTTAGAGACACTCTTAACCGTCAAAGTGAACCAAAGGAGAATCTGCACGTACCTATGACGGTACAGGAAGCCTGTGCATATCTGAAAATGCCGGTCTCCACCTTTTATTACAAGATAAAGAAGGACAGCATTCCGGTAATCAAGCAAGGAAAGCACCTTTATATCTATCGTGACGAGCTCGACAAATGGCTGGAAGCATCACGCAAAACGTCAGTACCTCTCACCTATGAGGAAGAAAACGAAGCGATGTATTCCTCACATCATCGCAAGCCTAACCCTAAAAACTGGTGAGTATGGAAACAGCAACACCCATTGAAGATCTTGCTCAGGTCGCTACAAGATGGCAAGATACCATGCTCAGCTTGGGAAAGGAGTACAAACAGGAGCCGGAAGTTCTGAAAATAGGCGGAGTGCCTGTCGGGACATTGGGAAATTTCAGTGCATCCATTGGCAAGGCAAAAAGCAAAAAGACTTTCAATGTTTCCGCTATGGTGGCAGCTGCTTTGTCCGGAAAGGAAGTCCTTAACTACACAACGGACTTCCCAGAAGGAAAGGACCGCATCCTTTACATTGACACAGAGCAGAGTCAGAACCATTGTATGATTGTGATGCATCGTATCATGAAACTGGCAGAGTTGCCGGCCAATGAGGATTGCGGCCGTTTCTATTTTCTCGCTCTACGCAAGTTCAATCCCAAGGAGCGTTTGGCTATCATAGACGATGCCATCAGTCAGATTGAGGGTCTCGGCCTCGTGGTGATTGACGGAATACGCGACCTGGTTTATGACATCAATTCTCCGAGTGAAGCCACATGTGTAATATCCAAACTTATGCAGTGGACTGACGAGCACCAGATTCATCTTCATACCATCCTTCACCAGAACAAAAGCGATGAAAACGCACGAGGGCACATTGGTACGGAAATCAACAACAAGGCAGAAACGGTCATTCAAATTGAGAAAGACAAGGACGACAGTAACATCAGCAAAGTGGAAAGTGTGCATACCCGTTCCACAGACTTTCTGCCATTTGCCTTTTGCATCAATGACCAATCACTTCCCGAACTTCTGCCGGACTATGTGCCGACAAAGAAGAGCGCAGGTCGTCCCAAGCAGGAACCGTTCTCCCCTTATAAAGACATCCATGAAGCCGTCCACCGCAAGGCTCTCGAACTTGCTTTTGACGGAAAAGAGACTATTTCGGGATATAAGGCTCTGGAAGAAGAACTGACCACTGCCTACGAACTGGCAGGAACGAAATTGAATCACAACAAGATTGTAGAGCTGATTAAGTTCCTCACGAACAAACGGATGGTGGTTCAGGAAAACCGTGGCATTTATCGGTTCATGCCGGATTACCACTACTAATCCCCCACTTGACTTTATTCTAAAAGTGTCTATTCGGGATAAGTCAAAGTTCAAGCGCAACGACTGGTTTCATGATAATTCACGGAACTGGTCGCTGCCATTGATTGGGCTTGCCCGTTGTACGGACATTATCTTATATGGGTAGCCTAATCCCCCAAGCAACCAATCGGTCGTTTGAGATTGCCAAATCCTTCAGCAAGCTGATTGATGAGAAAAAGGCGTTATTTGGACATTTTTTCTTTTTGCCAGCTCTGGTATTACTTTCTCGACAAAATACGAATTTCGCCTACTTAAATGCATCTAGGGCTTGCCCATTATACAAACCTTATTGAGTTAGGGTAACTCAATACCCCAAGCGATAAATCGCTCGTGAGATGTTGCCAATCTCCAGCAAGCAGGATTGAGCTTTATAGCGATTATGGAGTTCGTTTTTACTCCATATGCATCGTATTTTGAAGTGTTGTCCAACATCTTTGTAGGCTCTGTTTGACAGCTACCATAGACAAGCGTATTTCAGTAGTTCTTTTACGAACTCTTTTATGAACCCTACTGGTTCTTTTATGAACTCTTTTGTGAACTCAGCAGTTTCTTTCAGGAACACTTCATCACCTTTAGGAACTTATTTCCGTCTTTCAGGAACTGTTTTTTTGCTCTTTTACGAACCCTTTTAGGAATCGTTTTTGACTTTTAGTTGCCACCAACTCCTATCAGTTAAGCGAAACGAATTTGCCACATCTCCAAGGCTGATTTAGCCAACCTCCATATGGCATCATAATTATTCCACATCCAATGGAGGAAGGCTATTATCCTCAAATCTATCAAAATCAGATTGGAAAAGACGGTCTTGAATGACTCTGTATTTTTCAAACTCAGATTCAGCAAACTCTTTGGCATATTCGGCAGAAACTTTTCCGCTATCCTGTAATATCGAGCCATCAAATAAATTAATGAATTTGTCTATTCGCTTTGCCCAATCTTCCATTGTCATAGGGATATGACGCTTAGCCATACTTTCTGCCATATCAAGGAATGCATTGACCATTCTGCCCATTTCATCCAATTCTTTCTCTCGCAAATAGTTCTTTGCTACAGACACGTCAGTTTTGACAATTTTTCCATTCGGAGCATTCTCCCATGTGGTCAATCCCATGTGTTCTTTATCTGCATTGGCCCGTTCTACAATCAGTTCCGCAGCGGTATGTCCATGCACAGCATAGTGCATTTTGTTCTGTACCTTCTTGAAGAAAAGACGTGTTCTCGGAGCATCCTTGTTATAGTCTATTGCCGTAGCATAAATGTCGGTCAGTTTCTGATAAAAACGACGTTCACTCAGCCTGATCTCCCTTATTTCGGCAAGCAAATGTTCAAAGTAATCTACACCTAAGAAAGCCCCGTTCTCCATTCTCTTGTGATCAAGCACATAACCACGGATAGCAAACTGACGAAGCACAAACGTACACCACTGTCGGAACTGGGTGGCACGAACAGAATTGACTCTATATCCAACACTGATAATGGCATCAAGATTATAGAACATCGTTTGATAATTCTTCCCGTCTGCGGCAGTTGCCGAGTTTTTCTCGGTAACTGAACCTTTGACAAGTTCCCCGGATGCAAATATATTTTTTAAGTGCAGTCCAATATTGTCAGTAGAGCAATCAAAAAGCTGCGCCATAGCCTTTTGGGTAGCCCAAATGGTCTCATTCTTATACATCACCTGAATCCCATCCTCCTTGCCTTCAAGCATGAAGATGAGGAACTCAGCTGTACTATTTCGTATTTCTATATTCTTTGGCATAAAATGCTACGATGGCTATATCGGTTGGTTATCATCATCTACAATTTCAACAATTTCTCTGCAAAAGGCTTCTTGTGAAATTAGAAGACTCAAAACACGTGTGAAGTTATTCAATTCTCTTTCTTCTGTAAGTTGTTGTTCTTGTGTTTTACCAATATGGCCTACTCTGAAATACATGTCAATTGCCTTGTCAATACCACTCAGGATAGTTGGCATGTCTGCAATAATTGCTTCATCCTTAACATTACCTTCAGAGGTGGATTCGACATAAATCGGATAACTACGGTGAACAGTTGTGATTGGGCATGATTCAAAATGTATTTTTCGGAAATATATTGTTGCTTGCCTTTTCATATCAGCATCAAGAGTCCTTGGAATAACAATTCTAATCTTCGCGGATTTGTATACTTTATCCCCAATTTGAATTTTATCACCTTGTCTAATTATCTCATCTGCCAACAATTTGATGAAATTTTCAAAATAAGAAATTGCTATAACAGTAGAAGGCAAAAGCCCCAGGTGTCCTAAGGCAACTTTTTCATCAATTTTCTTTTTAAGATTTGACAGTTGCATTTCAAAGTCCTGATTTGGTATTTTGATCCCATCTGGGTTAGAAGTTGTCGTGTAAGATAATAATGTAACACCTAATATATCAGATGGAATTTTAACCGTATCTTCTTTAATGATATAGGCTCTGTCAATTCCAACTCTTCCCAAAAAGAGTCCATATTCAAAAAGCACATTATCTCTTGCTGTATTATATTCTTGATTTCGGATTCTGCTAATATCGTCAGCGGCAAATATCATAAAACCAAAGTCAAACAAACTTGCAGACTTAAGTAAGGTTTCCAAAAAGCCTTCATTAAATTGAAATATACCGTCATTCCAAATATAACAATCATACTCTGGCTCAAAAAATGTTTTAATTCTTTGAGCAACAGCTAATCCCTCTGTAGAAGATCCTATAAATATCCTTGGTTTCATTTATTGTAATTCTTTATATATGTTCCAAACTTCGTTATACAATCGTTTCAAGTTATCAAGCTTAGAAGGACTATTTCTGAATATGTACTCAGTTCCATCTACAGATTTTAATCCATTTGCTTCAGATTCATTTTGGCATAAGTGATAAAGCTTGAGCCATAAAACCCGAACCAAGTCTAGGTAGTAAGAATTGCGATATTCTTCAATATTAATATCATAGCAGATTGCATTTATATCAAAACTGGTTAAGTCAATATTTACCGAAGCATCCGCTTTTACATTTTTAAGGAATCGAATCATCTTTTTAAGTCGTCCTTCGGTGTATGAACTTCTCGTATTGATTCTATCTATACTGAGGAATGGATAGTCTGGTCCAAGACGTTCATTCTTTTGTTTATCATAAATGTAAACTCCTCTATATACATCACCATATCCACTAATGTATTCAAGAGAATCATGCCATGAAGCAACGACAACGTCAACTTCACGATGAAGGTTTTGGTTCGTTATGCGGATGGATTTAGGTTTCGCGATATCGCATATCACATAATGAGATTGTAAAATTCTTTCGTCTTCCAAACGAAGCTGTCTTAAATCATTATTTGCATCTCCGAAATATCTTGTAAAGTTGTTGACCCAATTTTTTATTCGCATTGTTTCTGTGTCATACGAGTAGGGATGACTTTCAACAAATGCTTTAGCTTTGCTGTAATCTGTGTCTTGAAACTTGCTTGTAATTGTAAGCAAGTCAATATCACTCACACCACGAATATGAGTTCTTGTCATTACGGAACCCTGATACCGAAAATCGACACTCTGCTGTAGTTCTCTTTGTAAATGTAATTTCGCATTTTCACCTGCTTCTAAAGTCTTGTTCGTATATATAGGGTCAACTTCATTCATGGCAAGCTTTACATATTTTGCAATATCCTTGTCTATGCCAGAAAGGGAAGAAATGGAATTCAGTCGGACTTCTCTAAGAGAATCCGGATTGTATCTACTTTCGATACGATTAATAAGACTAGTATAATCAGCCATAATTACACTTTTAATGGTTTAACTTGATTTATCGCCACAAAATTAATTCGCATCTATGCAGCCTTTTTGCATAGCAAATTTAAAGTTGAAAAAATCACATCTAATTGCTTCTTTTTGAAGAATACTCAGATGCTCTTTCTGCTACCATACGACTATCAGCTTCTTCTTCCATTATGGCGTATGTTTTAGGCGACCTGTCCATATGCTTGATATTAAACTTATCTTCTACCATTTCGAGCTCTGTAATGTTTTTAAATGTCACATACATAAACATAGTGGTCACAACATGAATCCCTAATTGAACCTCTTTTGCATCAAGACTCTTAGCTTGGTGGTTTTCTTCGTTTCGTAAGTTCACAAGAATATCAACATACTGTGCAAACTTCTGGTCAATGGGCTTGTCACTATATTGCAGTTTGTTTAGTTGCATGCAATACAAAGCATTACTCAAAGCAGCATATTTGACTTCTCCATTTTTATCAGTAACCTCTTTATCCTTAATAAGGAAATGAAGCTTCTTTAAATACGATTCATAGCCTGTTACAAGGGTCTTAAGATAAATGCGTTTCTCTGCCAAAGTAAGGGTATTCGGACTACAATAAAGTTTGAACATAGCATTGAGTAATGTATCAGCCAAACCATTATATTTGCTAATGCTGAATACTCTTATAACCTTTATCATCCAGACAAATGCCTCTTCGAGAGTTCTGCTTGTTCCCGCTATTCCAACAAATTCCTCCCGGATTAAAGGAATCATTCTACTTTGCAGATTCTCTATAGTATAGGCTTTTTCCTCCTGTTCACGATAGCGTTCATATATGGCATGTCCCATCTGCTCCATCAGAGTCTGATAAAACTCTTGATTTTCAAATAATTTACGATAAGCATCGGTCTGTGTCGTATAGCACTGCTGAGCTGCTTTACTGAAAATATCAGGGAAAATGCTTTCTACAAATTGACTCTCATCGTTACAAACAGCTTGTTTCTGCATTTTTTTCGTTGCAGACTTCTGTATAAGGTCAAATATACCTTCCACCATTACCCGGTCGGCTTCTGAGAATTCACCACGGAACATAATATTCACCTTGGCAATAATGTTGTCAAGCAAATCACGAGCGTCTTCAGGTTTACGACCTGCTCCAGGATTTTCTCCCTTAATCTCAGGCTTGGCACCATCCAAAGATATGTGCATCATTTCATTTGCCTTGATAGTATTGTTTACAAGACGCACCTTTTTGTCCAAATCAACTCTTTCTCGCGGATTCTTGGGTAACACACGATAGAGGTAATCGGCAAATATATATGACTTCATTAACGAACGATCAAAGGTACGGGCGATCTGCGCCATATAAGCGTAGAAACGAATAAAATTCTTAATCTTGCCACGTACAGTAAAACGAGTTTCTTCGTCCAGTTCTTCAAACCTATCTACAATTGGTTTCAATGCATTGGATAATGCACCAAGTTTTGATTTGTTTGTCTTGTCCTGTGTAGCAATAAACAATTCATAGAATTTTACTTCATCTTCAGTACTCCATAGGTGGTAAATTTCGATGTCTTTGTGAAACTGATATACATAATTCACATCCACAGGATTGATTAACTCTGTACCTTTATAGAAAGGCTCAAATGCAGTTTTAATCTCTTCGGAGCTGTTTACGAAGTCAAACACGTATGTATCTTCTTTCAATGGATTGGCACGGTTCAGGCGAGATAATGTCTGCACTGCTTTTACATTTTTCAGTTTCTTATCCACGAACATGGTATGGAGCATCGGTTCGTCAAATCCGGTTTGATACTTATCCGCGACAATCAGCATGTTGTAGAAGTCACTGGCAAAGTAGAGCGGAAGTTTATCTTCTGAGATACTTTTATCTCCCCTCGTATTGAGTTTTGGCTCAGTGTATTCCACACCGTTATATTCCACCTTGCCGGAAAATGCCACCATCGGATTGATGTCCGTAATATGATGTTTTCTGCAATACTCCTTAACAGCAAAGAAATAGCGAACAGCATGAGCACGGCTGGAAGTTACGACCATTGCCTTGGCTCTTCCTGCCATATTTTGAAGTGTCACTTCACGGAATTTCTCAACAATAATGGCAGTTTTCTTATTGATAGTATCCTTGTGATTATCATGGAACGCTTTCAATGCAATCGTTGCTGGCGTCTCTTCGTAATCTGGGTTATCCTCTGATTGACGAGCTATCTCATATGAAATCTGATACGTAGTATAGTTTTTCAGAACATCCTTGATAAATCCTTCTTCAATAGCCTGTAACATGGAGTAGTTGTGATAGGCCTTATATTTATCCTTGTCGGGAGTCTCTCCTTTCTCCACTAAAATGCCGAAGGTCTGAAGTGTTTTGGGTTTTGGAGTGGCGGTAAAGGCATAAAAAGAGAGGTTATTATGCTGGCCTTGACTTAGCAAGTCGAGCATCAACCGGTCTTGTTCTTTCTCCAATTCTTCTACGCTTCTGTCTTCCCATTCGGCAAGTTCCCTTAGGGCTTCGTCTGTATCTGCCAAAGCTGCTTTCAACTTTTCCGCACTCTTACCGCTTTGACTTGAATGAGCTTCGTCCACCACAACGGCATAGCGATTACCGCTATGCGAGGTAATTTGCTCATAGATTTGAGGGAAGCGTTGTAGCGTAGTAATGACAATACCTGTTTTATCTGCATTGATGGCATCACGCAACTTTTCACTGGCGTTTGCATCTTTTTCCGTGATAGTGGTTACTGTACCCTCGACATGCTCAAAACCGAGAATCGTGTCCTGAAGTTGTTTGTTCAACACCCGGCGGTCTGTTACTACAAACACGCCTTTGAAAATGTGATTGTTGTCTTTGTCGTGTAAAGAAGAAAGCCGGTAAGTTAGCCATGCAATGGAATTGGATTTTCCTGATCCGGCTGAGTGCTGAATCAAGTAATTGCAACCGGAACCATTATGTTCAGTATCCGTAATAAGTTTTTCCACCACATCCAGTTGGTGATAACGAGGAAAAATAATCTTTATGCTTTTGTCTGTCACCTCTTTCTCCTTGCCATGCTTGTCTTTGATAATGGAAATCTTTTCCTCTTCCTGGCGCATGATATAACGTTGGAGGATTGCCAATAACACATCTCTGCGTAGCACATCTTTCCACAGATAGGATGTCACATATTCGGCCTCATCGCATTGTGGATTGCCTGCACCACCTACATTTCCGGCACCATTGCTGCCTTGGTTGAAAGGCATGAAGAATGTTTTTTCACCCTTCAACTCGGTTGCCATTGCTGCTTCATACAGATCGCAGCCAAAATAAGCAAGAATACGATTGTCAAAATGGAATAGAGGCTCTTTCGGATTTCTATGCGTCTTCCATTGTTCAATGGAGTCACTTAAATCTTGGTTGGTAAACTGGTTTTTCAGTTCTATGGCCACGACAGGAATGCCATTGAGGGAGAGTACCATGTCGATAGAATTCTTCACATCCTTGCTATACACAAATTGACGTGTACATTCCAAAATATTCTTGTTGTACTTTTCAATAAGTTCCGGATTAAGCGTTGACGTAGGAGCGAAGAAGCATAGCTTCAATGGAATACCAAAGTCGTTGACCCCATTGCGCAAAGTATGTATCAGACCATACTTCAGAATGTTTCCTTGTATAGTTTTATACAATTGTGTTTTTGCACTATTACCATATTTGCGTTCAAACCTTTCCCATGCTTTTGGCTGGGAGTCTTTGACAAAGCGAATCAGGGTATCAAGGTCTATTGCTTTTTCCTTGTCGTATGTAGCCTGACTTCCTTTGGTATAGCCACCTTTAGTGAGTAGATATTGTTCAATATCCGCCTCAAAGTTCTTTTCGTGTAAGCCTGTATGTGTCATAATGTGATTAATCTTTTTTAGAGTAAGTCCTGTTTTTATTACCTCCGTGAACTTCCAAATATCCGAATTCAGTCAATTGGCGCAGATAACGTTTGGCTGTTGTTTCGGTGAAGCCGAAAGCACTGACAATAGTTTCGGTCTTTATTTCGTCTTTATCGGCCATAAATAATAAAATATCGACCAATTTCCCTGCAAGGGATGGCTTTATCGACCATTTATCGACCATTTTCTTGGTCAAATCTGTCTTGTCGACCACCTCTACCGACTTGACATATTGTTCGATATCATGTTTCAAATGAGTGCAATGCAACTCGGTCATGCAATTAAGGAATATTTCTATATCCTCATTTTCTCTTGTATCAATTAAAGATTGAATATATTCTCCTTTGTCTTCCTTCAAAACCTTTGTCGGCAATACATCATATTCCATTTGCAAGAGGTTCATTAGCAGGCGGCAGGTTCTGCCATTCCCATCAGCCCAAGGGTGAATGGTTACAAGTTCGTAATGTGCCCAAAAACTCAGTTCATATATAGCTGCGATGTCACTTGTATCAAGTGCTTTACGACGGGCATTAAGTTCATTACAAAATGCATCCAGCTTCTGAGGCACTTTCATCCAATTCATGTACGAGCGACCACCGGCTCCAGCTGTTACATTCAGTTTACGCAACTCTCCTTTTGAAGCATCAAAATGACCACCCAAAGAATTATATTCGGAGCCTGTTCTTGCCATGACTTTGGAAGCGAGCAGAATCAGGGTGTCAATAGTGATGTCTTCGTGATTTTTTATCCATTCCCTGCCGTATTCGTAGGCATTTTTCAAGTCAAGGTTCATCAACTGCTCAACCATGGGTTTACCTTTTGCGGTAATGCCCTCGTCAAACAGAAGCTGAGCTTCAACTTCAGTCACTGTGCTGCCCTCAATAGCCGTGGAATGGGTGATAATTGAGTAGAGATAGAATTTGTCGTAATCTATCTGATTCGATATTCCCAATTCTTTGTGCTGCTTAAGTAGTTGCAGCAGTAAGGCTTTATTGTCTGCTTTCATGGCTTAAACTCGTTTCTTACCGGTAACATACTCATAGATAATGCTCTTTTTATAGTTTTTCAGCTCTGCAATTTTCTCCTGCTTCAGAGAAATCAGAGCATCGATTTGGGCTGTTTTCTCATCGAGGTATGAGGTAATGGCTCGCTGCTCGGAAAGATGAGGTAGTATCACCGTTGTTTGATTTATAATAGATTGTGAAATGCTGAGCACTTTAATACCACTAACACGACTCCTGATTTGGCTTCTCCAACAATTTGTTAAAAACAAATATGCAAGATATAAATTAGAACTTTTACTTTGAGCATGTGCAATAACAGAATGATAACCAGCATAAAGTCCTATTTCTTTATCAATATAAACGCAATTTCCACATCCTTCTAAATCTTCAGATGTGTCAGCAAAAATAAAATCTC
>ENA-OOPV01000129-OOPV01000129.1-human-gut-metagenome-genome-assembly--contig:-NODE-129-length-10952-cov-2.746811_pt1 | contig 10952 bp, 10 predicted proteins | sample MGYA00241081_ERZ501147 | MGnify/ENA primary metagenome ERZ501147 (study PRJEB25962, sample SAMEA2042435) | human gut metagenome | biome: human gut; feature: human-associated habitat; material: faeces...
AAAACCGACATTATGACGGGTCTTGGCATATTCTGCCCCGGGATTACCCAAACCGACAATTAAAAACATTTTCTCTCCCTATTTGAAAAAACGGTTTTAGAGACATAAATAAGGCGATTTCTAACGGCAAGAAAAATTTCAGCGCACAAGAAGTACGTAAATTTTGAGTCCGCGTAAAATCGCCTTAGATAGTCTATAAAACTATTTTCTGAGGAAATCGACGTGCAACGGCATATCGCTTACCGGATGAAACTGAACATCCTGGCAAACAACCTTATGTTTTTTGCCGTCAACATTGATTTCGATATCGGCGTCATAGAAACCGACCATGTCCAAAGCTTTTTCCAGCTGAACCGGATCCAAGCTGATCATCAGGGCTTCTTTGTTACCGCCATAAATAACCGCGGGAACGCGGCCTTCACGACGACATGCACGAGCTGCCCCCTTACCTGCTTTTTCACGCAAATTTGCATTAAATGTAATTTCTGACATGTTTTAATCCTTTATAAAATTAAATTTATACCAAACGGCCTCCAGGGGTGTCGGTTGGTGGGAGTCTTATAGCGCTTATTGTTTTAAAAATCAAGGCTTTTTTGGAAAAAAAGAGGAGGCCGCAGCCTCCTTTGCCGTTATATCTGTTCGCTGACAGCCTGAGCTTTCTGGAAATCCCGTTTGTCTTTGAGAAATTTCAGGACGCCAAGCGGGATTGACAGCGTGTACAAAGCTGTCAGTACTCCCAGGGTCAGCCAGGTTTGTGTGAAGAGAAAGTTTGCCATTAGGGCAACGATTATCAACAGCGGAATAATCATAGATGCGTTAATCTTGGTTTTTTTCAATGAAATGGTGGGGATTCTGCTGGTTTCAAGGTAAGAAACAATGCACATCCATAAGCCGCAAAACAGGTGCGTGCGCAGGTAATTTTCTGCTTCAATGAAATCAAAGCTGATTAAAACAGGCATCATCACCATTGCCGCAGCTGCCGGAGCCGGAACGCCGGTAAAGTAATGCGACCAATAGGGCGGAATAGTTTTATCTTCAAGCATGGTATTGAACCGAGCCAGCCGCATAGCCATTCCCATAGCGTAAAGCAGGCAGAAAAACCAGCCGATTTTAGGCAGGTCAAAGAGGCACCACTGGAACATCAGAATAGCCGGGGCAACGCCGAAACTGACGAAATCGCTGAGAGAATCCAGTTCGGCTCCGAATTTTGATGATGCTTTCAGCATACGGGCCAACCGACCGTCCAGCCCGTCAAACAGGGCGGCGAGAAAAATAAACAGGACAGCTTTACTCCAGTCTTCCTGTACGGAATAGCGAATAGACGTGATGCCGGAGCACAGAGCCAGCATGGTTACAATATTAGGAACAAGTTTACGGAACGGAACTTCCGAAAATTTGTTTTTGGAAAGTTTTAATTTCCGATTGATTGGTTTCATAAAATTTGCCTTTCTGTCATGTTTGTGCCGAAACGTTGTTTCTGCCGCACAAACGGTATGTTAATAAGCGATATGCGCTGCATATCCAAAACACGGAAAGTTTAGCGGCAAATTAAAAAAAAACAAGTTTTATGTTGCATTTATATTTTTTTGTTTGTATAAAACTCTACGAAAATGATTTGCGCTTGTGGCGGAACAGGTAGACGCTGCAGACTTAAAATCTGTTGGGAGCAATCCCGTGCCGGTTCGATTCCGGCCTAGCGCACCATTTATTAAAAACGCTCTTTTAAGAGCGTTTTTTGTTTTTCAAATTAAACGCTTATAATCTGGCAGAATTAAGATAAGATGATGTTGTCAGGCGGGGCAGGCAATTATGGTTAAGACGTTATTGAAGGTTGATTTTTATTGTTTGGGAGAGTAAGCTTCAATAAGTTGATTTGCCGGGAGATAAAATATGAAAAAATTGTGTTTGTTTGCTGTCGTTTTATTAGTGGCGGGGTGTGCCAGTAACGGCGGGTATTATGATGACGGGAATTCTTATCAAAAGCTGTCCCAATCTTTAGACGACATTCACAGTACCGCACAAAAAATCAAGGAGACGAAGGAAGAATACAGGCGCTATGAAAATGAAGGTGACGACTATTGGAAAAACAGAGCCAGAGAGCGTTGGGAACAGCGGCGTTATGACCTTAAATACAAAGGCGAACGGCTAAAACAGGATTGGGAAGATATATTTGGCTAAATATCTTTCGCGGCATCAGGTATTATTTTGTATACTATGTCGGTTGACGACAAGGAAAAACCGAGATGTGTTAATCCCATTTTTTGAATATGAAAAATACAGCAAGCAAAATCAGCAGAAATCCGACGGCATGGTTCCAGTGGAAGCCTTCTTTCATGTAAAATATGGAAAAAACTATGAAAATTGCAAGGGTGATGACTTCCTGAATTACTTTGAGCTGGGTTACGGAATAGACTTCGTGTCCGAGGCGGTTGGCGGGAACCTGAAAGCAGTACTCAAAAAAAGCAATCAGCCAGCTGATTAAAATGACACTCCATAAGCCGTGCGATTTGAAACGCAGGTGCCCGTACCATGCAAATGTCATAAATATGTTGGACACGGCGAGAAGAATGATTGGATAAATGTATTTCATGTTTTGCCTCTGTTGTTGGGTTGCCGATAATGTATTCCGTTTGTTTTTTAATGTAAAGAAGTAAAGGCTTCTTGATTTTTTTATTTGGCAAAATTGAAGTTCGGGAGATATTTCCCATGGTCGTTTTACCTGGCAAATGTTATGGAAAGGTTTGTCCTGTGTGAATAAAACGATCGTTTTATTTCATATACGTACGGTTGTGTAAAACCTATGGAAATTGCTGGTTTTTGCGGTGCTGCGATTGTAGATTTTAAACGATCCTTTAAATTCATCAGGAAAGCCCGGGAGGTTGGTATGGCTGCGTTGAAAAAGTGTTTTTATAAATTTCTGTTCCGTTGGGTTATCCGTAACAAACATAAGAGAAAACAGCTTTATATATGTTTGCCAAAGACCGGTATTGCGGAATATCGCCGGCTTTCCCGCCTGAGCTCTGAAGAAAACCGTGAAAACAGGGCTTTTAAGTATTTTATGTCTATTGCCTGCATTATTAAAAACGAAGGCCCGTATCTTAGAGAATGGCTTGAATATCATAAATTAATCGGCGTTGAGCATTTTTATGTTTATGACAATGAAAGTTCGGACAATACGAAAGAAGTTCTTCAGCCGTATATTGACGCAGGAGATGTTACGTATATTTATTTTCCGGGAAGGGACAGGCAAGATCCGGCATATTGTCATGCAACAGCCCATTTCGGGCAGGAAACCAGATGGATGGCGGTGGTGGATTTGGACGAGTTTATCGTTTTGCATGAGAAGGATAATTTGCGTGATTTTATGGCGGAATATGCCGATTGCAGCCAGATAAGCCTGCATTGGGTTATATATGGCAGTTCGGGGCATGAAAAGCGGCCTGATGGTTTGGTGCTGGAAAATTTCAAGGGACATTCGGCCGTTCCGGATTTCAGTCCGAAATCTATTTTTAATCCACGGACGGTTGTTGACTGCGGAGCGCATTATATGTGGGTCTGCGGTAAATGGGTAAATGAAAACGGTGCGGAGTTCGGAAAAGACAAGTCTGTGCCGGTAAAGAAAGCGCAGATAAATCATTATGTGATAAAGTCCTGGGAAGAGTTTTATAACCGGAAAGCTGCAAGAGGGCGGGCAGACTTTAAAACCTTTGGTGAGGATTTGAGGCAATACTTCGACCAATGGGATCGTAATGATATTTACGACGATTTGATGCGGCCCTACGTGGAAAAACTAAAAAAGCACGGAGTAAAATGACATATTGCGGCAGCTTAATTGCAATGCCATTTCCGGTTAGAGACTGAACGACAGCGTATTGGCGGAGAACAAGTGCTGTTTGCAAAGGGGAACTTTAGAAGCAAGAGTATCTATCATAAGTATTATTTAAAAAGGTTGGTTCAGAACTATTTAATTATTTAAACAGGTGTTTTTATTGTCAAAATAGCGTAGCGAATCCCTGTAAACCAAAAATATGAAAGGGACTATGTTATGATTTATGGTTATATACGTGTCAGTACGGATAAGCAAACAACAGAGAATCAACGCTTTGAGATTAAAGAATTTGCCATAAAGAATGAGCTGGTTATCGACAAATGGATAATGGAAACTATCAGTTCTACGCAGGAGTTGGATAAACGCAAATTGGGCAAGTTGTTGAAAAAGCTTAAAGCCGGAGATATTCTCGTCGCTTCAGAATTGTCCAGGCTGGGGCGAAATCTGCTGCAGGTTATGAGTATTCTGCATCATTGTATGGCGTCTGAAGTGCAGGTTTGGACGATAAAAGACAATTATCGGCTGGGGGCGGATATTCAATCAAAGGTTTTGGCATTTGCTTTTGGCCTGTCGGCGGAAATAGAACGCAATTTGATATCGCAGCGGACGAAAGAAGCTCTGTTGCGGCTGAAATCGGAGGGTCGGGGGCGGGGGCGCCCGCGGGGAAGAAAAAACGATAAACTCAAGCTGACAGGGAAAGAGGATAAAATTGTTGCCATGCGCCGGGAAAAGATTTCGAAGTCGCAGATTGCCCGGATTTTAGGGGTGGACAGATTGACTTTGTCGCGGTTTATGGCAAAATATACACCTGAACCGGCAGTGGAAGAACATAGGATTCTGATTTAGAAGCATTTGGGAAAATCAGTATAAAATTTGATTATTGGATAATTTCCGCCTTGCCGGCCTTGGGGGCGGCATTATTGTTTTTTGCGGTTTCAGCTTCTTCATCGGGTACAGAGGCCTGCGGGGCGGATGTTTTTCTTTGTCCTTTGAGATTGCTCAGAAACTGGGCTTCTATTTTAAGGTATTGGTCAAGCAGCCAGCGGGACCGCGATACCGAAAAAATCGTCAGTAACAAAAGAAGAAATGTTACTTTGGGATTTTCGGTCAGGAATTTATGAACGACGGTTACAATAAAGAATGATGATACCAAAATACGGAAACTGGTCAAAACTATCAGTGGCAGGCCGTTGGCCTTTTTGGCCATCCATAATTTGTAATAAATTTTTGAAACCTGGCTGGTGCCGGAGAAAAAGTTGCGCAGACGTATGGTTCTGTCGTCCAGTGTTGTGCAAATTCCGCCGGCGGCCGTATTTTCGGAGTGTTCCGGGTTGTCATGTTCTTCTTTTGCACATTTGACGGCCAGTTCGATTTCTTCAGCCTGTTTGTGGGGAAAAAGCCAACCCAGTTTGTCTTTGATGAATTTTGTAGTAATGATGTTCCAACCAATCAGAGCTTTGAGGAATGGTGCCATAAGGAGGAATGTCAGGCAGGTCATGATGATGTTGGCGGGAATCCGATAGGGAATGATTTCCCGGATAAACGGGCGGATTGCCGAAGCAAAAGCGATGATGCTGTAAAGGATGATTGAAAAAAGGGTCAGACGAAGCAGATAATTTTTGAAGAGGGCGCTCCATAAGCGTTCTTCATTGTGCGTCATAGCGGCAGTCGTTGCATACTTGTTGATGTAATTAAGCCATTTTTCAGGCAAAATCCGATTAAGGGTTTTGTAAGCCGGTTCGGCGGCTTTTATCATCAGCGGGGTTAAAAATGTCGTAATGACGGAAACGGCGACAATTATCGGATAAACTTTAGGGGTCAATACTTGCAGGCTCATTCCCAATGATGCGATAATAAATGCAAATTCGCCGACCTGAGCTAATGAGAATCCTCCGTAAACGGCTGTTTTGAGCGGTTGTCCCGAGGCGACGAATCCGAAACAGGAAAAGAAAATTTTGCCGATAATGACAATCAGAGTTATGACGATAATCGGTTCGGCGTAAGTGATGAACATGCCCGGGTCAACCATCATGCCGACAGAAACGAAAAATACTGCGCCAAAAAAATCTTTGAGCGGTTGGAGGTTCTTTTCTATTCTGCCGATGAGTTCCGTTTCGGCGAGAATAGACCCCATGATGAATGCTCCAAGTGCGGAGGAAAAGCCGGAGGACGTTGCCAGCAGAACCATACCGAAGCAGAGGCTTACGGTGATAAGGAGAAGCATTTCGTCGGTTAAGAACTTTTGGATTTTTGCCAGAAACGTCGGAACCAGATAAATTCCGGTAATGAAACATAAAATGAGGAAAAAGACAAGTTTGAGCGTGCTTAATCCGAGCTCTATGCCATCAATCGTTTTGCCCAATGCGATAGTGGGGAGCAGTACCAGCAGCAAGATGCCGACGAGGTCTTCGACAATCAAAACTCCGAAAACAAGGTCGGTAAATTTTTGTTTTTTTATGTTCAGATCGTCAAACGCTTTAATAATAATCGTTGTTGAAGACATGGAAATCATGGAGCCGAGGAAAAAGCTGTCCATGGTTGACCAGCCGAGCATAAGTCCGGTGTTATAGCCGATGAACAACATAAAAATGATGTTGGCATTGGCGGTAATCATTGCCGCTTTACCGACGTTGAGCATTTTTTTGAAACTAAATTCCAGACCAAGGCCAAACAGCAGAAATATGACGCCGATATCTGCCCAAAGGGTCAGGTCTTCCTTATCCCGGACAGTCGGGAGCAAATCGAAGTAGGGACCGGCAAAAATTCCGGCTAAAACGTATCCCAAAACAATAGGCTGTTTGAACTTTTTGCATAACAGCGTCGTAATTCCGGCATAGATGGTTATTAATGTCAGGTCGACAATCAGAGAATGTATTGCGTGCATTGCTTTTGCCAAATTTCGGGATTAAAAACTATATTATCGCAAATATAAAACAGATTTTCTTTAATTTGCGTTAACCTGTTAAGAAAATAAGAGCCGTTTATTATTTTTCCAGTTCAAATACATTTGCACCGGAGTGTCGGAAATATGAGGTTCCCCCATTGTCCCAGTTGACTTGCAGACGGTTTTGCGGTTTGAAAGCAAATTTTCCGCAGTTGCGGTACGGGTTGTTAAAACTGCAAATGCGGTTGTTTTGCTGGTCTATGAAAATATCCTGCCATTGCGGTGTTTTGAGAATGATAAACGGCATTCCTGCCGGCGGTTCAAAGAAATCGGAGGCGAGAGCAAACGGAAATTCTTTTATGCGCAGTCCGTGCTTCTGCTGTTCGTAACGCAAATATACGGTAAAGAGGCGCTCGGCCAGATAGGCAAAAGCCAGTTTTTGTTCGGTGTTGCGGGCGGCGACTTCTTCTTTTATGCTGTCGTACAGCGGGAGCAAAATGCTAAAAAGCCAGGTTGCGTAATCGTTTAGTATTTCGCGGCGGGCAATGAACATATTTGTCGGATAAACCCCTTCGTTACCATGGAGTGTCTTAACGGCCGAATCATACATTTGCGGGTATTTCTGCCGGATAATTTCCAGAGCGGCATCAAGGTCGGAAATGATGTGCTCTTTTTTATATTGTTCGTAGGCGTTTACCCTTATCGGCTCGGATACCAGAATATCGTGTGTGGCAAACCACGGCAGGATATATTTTTTTTCCAGCTCCAAATCGTGCAGAAATTCTTTGGCGAATCCATTAAGATGCCGTAATCCCAGATGGCGGAAACGCATAGAGGGAAATTCCAGCATCGGGTAGCGGGCGTTGTCGTTCAGGCTGAGAAAACGGCGGTAATGAAACATTCCGACATATGGCGAATCGGTATTTTTCCATATCCAGTACAATGCAGTCAGTTCGGCAAAGTACCGGTTCAGTTCCGAAATGTTATTTCCGCTATCATCGCCAATCATATTGCCTTTGAGCCAGTTTATTTCTTCAGGTGTGAACGTTCCGCGGCGGGAAGGGGTTTCGGCACCGGGGCGGCCGCCCTGTATCGGTTCAAAAATTTCCGTTTTGATTAATGGTGCCGGCTTGTAGTAAACAACGAAGATTTTTAAATAGTCTGTTTTGCAGATGAAAAGGATATAGGCTGCTGCGCATAAAATAAAAGCAGCAAATACACTTAATATCAGGAGTTTGTATTTGCTGCTTTTCATTTCATCGGCCTGTTTCTGCGGTTCGGATTTAAACATAGTTGTACACTGCTTAATCCGTCAAGCGGAGTTAAGCGATAATATTCGGGTTTATCAGTGTTTCCAGTTTTTGAATTTTATTTTTCAGGCTCGCTTTCTGGCTGTTCAGCTGCTGAGCCTGATAGAAATCAATCATCTGTTTGTTTTTTACCAATTTGGTTATATCTGATTTTACCCTTCTTTCCTCAAGCTTCAACTCGCAGAGCTGTACCTGAAGTTTACCGAAAGAATTTGAATTAACCATTGTAGCGTCGCTCCGAAAATAGTGTTATGCCGCTTTGACAGCGATTCTTATTATTTGTGCGCAGTATATATTAATTTAGGTTAAAAATCAAGCTATTTTGAGGGTTAATTTAAAAAATTAAGTGAAAAAAAATAAATTTGTGCTAGTAATATAGAGATTATGCAGATATCTATTGCTGAAAATGAAACGAAACTTATTATAAACAGGAAATTAAGGTATGACTGAAATTAAAAAAATCGGTATTTTGACAAGCGGCGGCGATTGCGCCGGGCTTAACGCGGTGGTTTTGGCCGTGGTTAATTCTGCAACCAAGCTGGGCTGGGAAGTTTATGGCATACACAACGGAACGGACGGGCTGACCGAAGCGCCGCTGTCGTATGAACTGCTGACGGAGAAGAATTTTTCTGATACGCCGTGGCCGCGTCTGGCCGGGTCATACCTCGGGTCACTGAACAAAGGCGTAAAAATGGAATCGCAGGCGGAAATTTCGGCGCGTTTCGGCAAAGGCGTTGCCGAACTCGGACTTGATGCGGTTGTGGTTGTCGGCGGCGACGGCAGTATGAACATCGTCAGCAACTATTGCCGTAATGCGGGGGTCAAAATGGTCGGCATTCCGAAGACGATTGATAATGATACGCCGCTGACGCAATATTCGGTCGGGTTTAACTCGGCTTGTCAGGTTTGTGTTGAGGCGGTTGACGCTTTGTGGAAGACTGCGCGTTCGCACCAGCGGGCACTGATATTGGAAGTTATGGGACGCGATGCGGGACATTTGGCTATGCATTCCGCAGTGGCCGGTTTTGCCGATGTCTGCCTGGTGCCGGAAATCCCTTATACGATTGACGGGATTATCAATAAACTGAAAAGCGTTAAGGCAAAAGGCCGGAATCATGCGGTTATTGTTGTTTCCGAGGGCGTCCATACCGAAAGCGGAGAAATGGTTTCCAATACCAAGAATCTTATCGGCGAAAAAATTAACGGCGGTATCGGTGAGTATTTGAGTGCAGCTATCAATGCCAAGTATTCGGAATTCCAGACCCGCGTTACCAAGCTGGGGCATGTACAGCGTGCCGGCGACCCGACGGCATTTGACCGTGCGTTGGCTTGTGCATTCGGAGCGAAAGCGGTAGAATTGCTGAAAGCCGGAAAGACGGATGTTATGGTGGCACTGAACGGCGATAAGCTTAAAACTTATCCGCTGGAAGAAGTTGTTACCGAGGGAACGACATTGCTGAACAAAGACAGCGTTTATGTCAGAGCGGCTGTTGATATGGGAATGTATGTCGGCGAGATTTAACTGACGTATTTTGGTAAAAGGGAACGGCAGCGGAAAGGCTGCCGTTTTTTTGAGGAGAAAAATGTGATCTTGGAGAATCGTCCGGCAAAAAATGGCTTGCCAAAGAGCTGAAAATATGATAAATTGTTCATATAAGGCATAAAAGAGCGATATATATCGGGGGGGGGAATGAAAGTAACGTTTTTAAGGGAAGAAGACATCTGGGGTAATAACGCATTGGAAGTAATGCAGGCGTATGGCACAAAAGTCGGCGTTTCGGATGTTGCGATTGCCTTGGGAACATGCATGGGCAGCGGCACCAAAAACAGTGCCGGCGTGGCTTCCGGATATGCCTGGTCGGCGTCTTCCTACAAGAATGTAAACGTCCGCACCGTCGACTTGGACGGCGCCAAGAACTGCTTTAACCCTAACAGGCGAATAGCCGCCGGGTGTCCCGCTTTGCCGTTCTCAGCAACATCTAAAATTTGCCCGAACAACATGAAAACAATGCGTCTTGCCAACGGCAAGACGGTACAAATTTGCGAATATGGGGCCTATCCGCAAACTGTGGCGCCCAAGTCTGTCAGTCAGGAATTGGAAGCTCAGTACCAGAAAAATGCCCTTAAAACCACCGGCAAAACTTATACTTTCGATTCGGCGGAGCTTGATGCCTACAGTACCGGTTTTACCCCGCGAAACTGTGCGGAGTACAGTTTTGCGGGCAAAAAATATGTCCGTATCGAGGGCAAGCCTTATGACAGCGATTCTATCCTGTCCGACGGCACATCAGTTCAGAAAGGTCAGGCGTATTGGTTTGAGGTTCAGCCGATAGAATGGCTGATGGACCCTAAAGGCATGTGGGTTTCAAGACAAGCGCTGTTTGCAGGAATTCAATTTGATATGAAGGAGAAATATGACGGCAATTTTGCCAATACGGCAATGTATAATTATCTGCAAACGCATTTCGCCAAAGAAATGGAAGCACAGCATCAGTTTGAGGAAACCTTGTCGCGTCTTGCGATTCGCAACCGTTATTTCAGTGCGTATGTCAGCGGTTTCGGAAACAATAAGGAGTTTTACCCGAACGGCGACAAACCCGGCTTTACTCCCGCCGCCATTCCGTCCCGGCTCCCCGCGCCCAATGCCTCGTCCGGCCGCACACCCAATACTCCTGCCGCCAAACTTGCGTCCGATACTCTCGTTTCCGGCGCGCCAAATGCCCCCGTCACGCCCAACACTCCGGTCGTGCCCGTCGTTCCTCTCTCCGGCCCCTTTACTCCCGAAAAAGCCCGCGCCATCATCGCTGTTACCAACGATAAAATATTTATGCGCGACCTGTTGAAGCTCATCGCCGCATTCCCCAAAGAGGAGCAGGGACAATTCAAAAACGTGGTGCTTGAGGTCTTCAGCCCCGACCGCAGCTCCCGC
>ENA-OOPV01000130-OOPV01000130.1-human-gut-metagenome-genome-assembly--contig:-NODE-130-length-10942-cov-3.275925_pt1 | contig 10942 bp, 6 predicted proteins | sample MGYA00241081_ERZ501147 | MGnify/ENA primary metagenome ERZ501147 (study PRJEB25962, sample SAMEA2042435) | human gut metagenome | biome: human gut; feature: human-associated habitat; material: faeces...
CAGGCAGCCGATAGAGGTTCGGGACGAGCTGGTAAGGGTATATAACGAGCGTTTCAACTGCTATGTTAGGCCGCACTATGACGGTTCGGCACAAACCTTTCCGCAGCTCTCTTTCGGGCAATTTCCATACGATAGCCTCTATCCCTCACAGAAAGATGCTATCTGGATGATTAAGCAGAACGGAGGCGGTATCTGTTGGCATGAGGTAGGCACAGGCAAGACGATGATAATGTGTGTTACCGCTTACGAAATGAAACGTCTCGGACTGGTACACAAGCCGCTTATTATCGGACTGAAAGCGAATGTGCACGAAATTGCTGATACGTTCCGCAAGGCATACCCTACGGCCAAAGTTCTCTATCCGGGCAAGGAAGATTTTACCCTTGCCAACAGGCAAGAGGTCTTTTCAAAAATCAAGAACAACAACTGGGACTGCATCATACTGACCCACGACCAGTTCGCCAAGATACCGCAGTCAGAAGAGACCATGATAGATATATTCACGGAAGAGCTTGCCGATGTGGAACGTAACCTTGAATTTTTGGAGCAGTCCACCATGCGTTACCGTAGCGGAAAGATGCAGGAGGGATTAGAAAAGCGCAAACAGAACCTTGGGGCTAAATTACAAGAACTGCGTATGAAAATCAATAATCGGAAAGACGATGCTGTGGACTTCCACACAATGGGAATAGACCATATTTTTGTAGATGAGTGCCATATTTTCAAGAACTTAATGTTTCAGACACGCCATAACCGTGTGGCAGGTATCGGCAACACCAAAGGCTCTCAAAGGGCAATGAACCTCTTGTTCGCCATTCGTGACATCCAACTTCGTACAGGTCGTGACCTTGGGGCTACGTTTCTGTCGGGTACGGTGGTCGTGAACGCCCTTACCGAACTATATGTGATGTTCAAGTATTTGCGTCCGCAGGAGCTTCAACGGCAACGGATTAGCTGTTTCGATGCGTGGGCAGCCATATTCACAAAGAAAACGGCAGATTATGAGTTGAATGTGACAGGCTCGGTGAAGCGCAAAGAGCGTTTCCGTACTTACATCAAAGTACCGGAGCTGGCAATGTTCCTGCGTGAGATTACGGATTACTGTACAGCCGACATGATAAATCTTGACGTGCCTGAGAAGAACGTGCGTTTCCTCTCTTATCCCCCGACAATCGAGCAGGAGGAAATGATAGGACGCTTGATTTCTTTTGCCGGTAGCGGCCAGTGGAAGGACTTGGGACTTGACGTTCCGCAACCCGACAATCTCGATAAGGCAAAAATGCTGGTTGCGACCAATGTAGCCCGAAAAATGGCTCTTGATATGCGCTTGTTGGGTTGCAAGTTCAAGGATGATGCCGATAACAAGGCTTCTATCTGTGCGAGGACAATCTATGACTACTATATACGCTCGAATGACAATCGGGGTACACAGTTCGTGTTCAGCGATCTTGGTACATACAAACCGAACGAATGGAACATATATGCCGACATCAAAGAAAAGTTGGTACAACTCGGTATTCCTGCTGATGAAATACAGTTTATCCAATGCGCCACTACCGAGAGGGCAAGAAAAAAGCTGTTTGAAGAAATGAACAACGGCAAGGTGCGAGTTCTTTTTGGAAGTACGACCATGTTAGGCACAGGTGTGAACGCCCAGCAAAGGGCTGTGGCAGTGCATCACCTTGAAATACCTTGGGTGCGGCATGAAGTCGCATAGATAATTGTTGGAATGATACTTACGGGTATCAGCTTTAACCCGCTGTTCCGTCAGCGGTAGCCTACCGACCGATGCACCTTAATGTTGTATTAAGCGGTCGGGACGAAGTACACTTTCGCAAGACAAGACAGAACCGTGAGGGGAAGTCAAGTACGGTTAGTATCATACCGTAGAGTGGCGAGGCTGGATAGTATGGTTAGCGCAAGCGAACTGTTAGTAAACTTCGTAATGTCACGAGAGAGTGTAAGATACTGGCACACTCTACCCAAAAGGGAAGCGGTCGGTTAATCCTCTCCATGGTAGGATTACACGGATATAAGCACCGTCGGAGGATGAGACAGAACCTAACCTATCCGTTAGTTATCTATGTGGAACATGGTAAGCCTGTATATCTCCTGTCATGTAAAAATGACAGGTAAGCTGACAGCAATGAAAGCCGAATGATGTGCAGGTATAAGATAACAGAAAAAGCGAATGCCGTTCTGTAATGGAGCGGATACGGATTGAACCGACATCACGGGCTGATGTGGGCGACATCATCCGGCACGAAAGTGGGCAGACTTCTGTGACGACATTAGGTAGGCAATCAAACCGAATGTTGTCAAATGGTGATTCTTTACAATTAACTTTTAGAACTTTCAAAAGGAGGAAAGCAAATGAACGAAAACAAGACATCGTGTGCGCCTGCTGACAATCAACAAACACTTTGGGACAGAATAGACTGGACTAAAGCGGAGTTGGCTGTCAGAAAGCTACAAGCACGAATTGTAAAGGCTCAGAAGGAAGGCAGATACAACAAGGTGAAAGCCTTGCAGTGGACGCTGACCCACTCTTTTTACGCAAAAGCCTTAGCCGTAAAGAGAGTTACTTCTAACGGAGGTGGCAACACCCCCGGAGTGGACATGGAAACATGGGAGAAACCCGAAGCAAAAACACAAGCGATAAGCGAACTCAAACGCAGAGGCTACCAGCCGAAGCCATTGAGAAGAGTCCACATCAAAAAGAGTAATGGCAAACTGCGACCGTTGGGAATACCGACAATGAAAGACAGAGCCATGCAAGCACTCTACCTTATGGCATTAGAACCAGTGTCGGAAACAACAGCCGACTCACGTTCATACGGTTTCCGCAAGGAACGCCGCTGTATGGACGCGGTAATGCAATGCCATAACATTCTCCGAAAAGGCTATTCTCCCGAATGGATTCTGGAGGGTGACATAAAGGGGTGCTTCGACCATACCAGCCATGAATGGCTGCTTGCCAACATCCCTATGGACAAGGCAATACTCCGAAAATGGTTGAAATGCGGCTATATCTTCAACAAACAGATGTTCCCGACAGAGGAGGGAACGCCACAAGGTGGCATTATCTCTCCCACGCTTGCCAATATGACATTGGACGGATTGCAGAAAGTCCTTGCAGAGAAATATAAACGAGTTAGAATCAAAGGTAAGTTATATTCGCCAATGGTGAATCTTGTCCGTTACGCTGATGACTTTATAATTACCTGCGAGAACCGTGAAACACTTGAAAAGGAAATCAAGCCATTGGTAGCCGACTTTATGTCTGAAAGAGGTCTGACCTTATCAGAAGAAAAGACGGTGATAACCAATATCCATGACGGCTTCGATTTTCTCGGTTTCAACATCCGCAAATTCGGCAATGAAATATTGACCAAGCCGACCAAGAAAGCCGAAAAACGTTTTATGGAGAATATCCGTAAGGTGACAAAAGGTCATAAGGGTTGCAAGCAGGAATCATTAATCAGGATGTTGAATGCTAAAATTCGAGGATGGGGAGCATATTATCAGCATGGGGCGACACGTGATTCTTTTCACAGAATCGACCATCAGATATTTCTCGCCTTGTGGCAATGGGCTAAACGCCGTCATTCCAAGAAAGGGAAACGGTGGATAAAAGACCGCTATTGGCACAATATCCGAGGGAACAGCTGGACTTTTGCGGCTAAGTTCAAGAAATCAAACGGCAAAGAAGACCAACTTACCTTGTTGAAACTGGCATCTTCGTTTCCTTTTCTGCAATATACGCAGATAAAGGGGGACATGAATCCGTTTGACGCAGACTGCCGCCTGTACTTCAATAAAAGAATGAAGTCAAAGATGCTTGTGACGCTGAAAGGACGTAAATCCCTGCTTTACCTATGGGAAAAGCAAGGTCGGAAATGTCCGATATGTGGTGAACCGATTGACACGCATAAGGCATGGAATGTAATGCCGACTGTACAAGACGGACGGAAATGCAATATGTTGGTTCATGATGAATGTTTCAAATTATCCCGTAAAAAACAATGGAAACAAGAAGTAGGATGAGCCGGTCTCTGCACACGAACAGAGACTTTGAAAAGCTTGAGCCGTATGAGGGGAAACCCTCACGTACGGTTCTGAGGGGGGAAGAGGGCAGTAATGCCCTTGACCTACCCGATCGACCTGCTGACATGGAACAACGAAACGGCAGGGCAGTACGCAAAGGCAACACTGTAAAGCTGTGGGGTGGCAATGTGGTGGATATCGTAATTTATGGTACGGAAAAGACCCTCGATGCCTACAAGTTTAATCTGTTGAAAAACAAGCAGATGTTTATCAATCAAATTAACAACGGCACAATTGCCGTGCGCCGTATCGACGAGGGAGGCATGGATGAGGACAGCGGTATGAACTTCGCCGAGTTCGTGGCAATCCTTTCCGGCAACACCGATTTGCTGAACAAGGCAAAACTCGACAACAAGATTATGCAGCTTGAAAAGGAACAGGCTATTTTCAAGAAAGAACGCATCCGTGCCGAGCGTAAAATAGCTGCCTGTCAGGAAGAAGTCGAAAAGGCAAAGCGTACTGAGGCCGATTTCAAGAGGGATTTGGAATACATCAACTCGTATAATGGGGCAAAGGCAACCCTGCTTTTAAACTTGCCGCAAGCCAGTACCGAGGAAGTTGGTCGGGAGTTGCACCATATAGCCAAGACCTACCGCAACGGAGCGTATGGCACAGTTGGCACGTATGCAGGACTGAACTTGTTGGTGCATAGCGAGTATAATATGGACGGTACGTTTGACCGCAATACATTCTTTGTAGAGGGTATAAGTGGGTTGAAATACCGATGCGGCCTAAGCGGTGCGCTGCCGCTTGGTTTCGTTGAGTCGGCGCAATATCCGCATGGAGCATTAAGCAAATTGCCCTCTCTTATCGAGAAGCAACAAAAGGCGGTAGAGCGGATAGAAAGCGAAATTCCTACATTGCAGAAAATCGTTTGTCGCCAGTGGAGCAAGACTGATGAGCTGTCAAGGCTCAAACAGGAATGCAAGGAACTCCAGCACAGGATTGATGAAAGTCTGAAAGAGGCCGAACAACCACAGGCTGCCAAACACGAAGCTATTGCCGAAGCTGCTTGACATAATCATAATTTAACCGTTCCCTCTGCATGGTCGCGATGACCGGGCAGAGGGATTTTTTTGCGCTCCGGTCTGCCACGGCTCTACTCTTTTATGGCATCCTTTCTCCCTTTATAGCCTCCCGATTCCCCGCCACCACCCATTCTCATTTATAGCTATTAATATCTTCTGTTTTTAGTCAAATAGAGATAATATTCTTTCATCGCATATCCGTTTTTTGCGATACACCATTTTTAGCTTCTACATTGGTGGCAATGTATCACTTTTGCCTTCACACCTCCTAATAGCTTCAATCAAGGCATCTTTTAATCTTATGAAGGCAAGTTTATCCACTCCTTTTGATATACTGATTTCATTACCGACCAAATCTTTCAACTTGAGTAAACAAGGAACATCTGCCTTATATCTGTCTCCCACATCTTGTAAATCATAGTCAAAATTATAATGATAAGCAAGAAATTGCGTAAAAGTATTTCTGCTTTTATTGCTTAGTTTGCAGATAGCATCAAAAAGAGCATTGGCATCTTCATATGCAAATATAGCACGAAGTTCGTATGTACAACTTTTATCTGGATAAGGCAATCTGTCTATGATTATAAGTTGTTCTACTGTTCCTTCAGTCAAATTACGCAGTGCTTTTTGCATTTGATCCGGCAACTCATTTATCTTTGATTTCATCTTCTGCAAGAAATAGTCCACAATATCATCCGTTATGGAGGTCTTGGAATCTGTGGTTACATAATTACATCCACTAATAAAAAGCCCTCTTAGCTGATAAAGTTCCTCTAAACTGGTTTGACTATTAATTATTTCTGCTATTCTTACTTTTATTAAAGAGACATAAGCCTGTATAAAATAGAAAATGCCAATAGCATGAAAATATGATAGATACGCAATACTATAACCAAGTTGATAAGCGTCTTTTATCTCTCTATCCAATATGGATTTTATAGTGTCCTGACAAATACTTTCAAGTTTTTGCTGCTCCATATCGAAAAAGCCGGATAACATTTCCCAAGGTTTCAATTCTTTTTGCTTATCCCTTATCTCCGTAACAATAAATTCTACAAGTGGAGCACCTGTAATAATATAGTGTATAATAGCCGTAACATACTCCGGATTTAAGACATCATAAATTAGCTCTTTGTTTAAAGAGTGATATTTTTCCCTTAGATGCTGTATCCTTTGCTTATCCTCATTATTATCTTGGAGTAGAGAAATCCGACAATCTCTACTCCAATTACAAATTACCTCTTTATTCTCACTATTATTATACTCTGCATACACTGCAATAAATGACCCAAGAATATTTTTAAGAAAGATATTATCCTTTTCAACCAGATCGGGAGGAAGTTTGTTTAAGTGGCTTTTAAAATCATATAAACATTGTCTCAAAACCCGTAAGTTGTCGGATTTTGTACACTTAAAACAGGCAATAATGAAATCACGCATTTCTTTCAAATAATCGGATACCGGTACTTCGCCAAGGAAGTATTCGATGGCTTCTTCTATGTCAGGTTGTATTTCAAATTCCTTGCCTATGGTCTTTTCCTTAAACTCATCCAATACAGCCTTGGGAAGTTTTTCAAGGTGGTTCTCATCTCCAATTACGACAACATGACAATTACAATGCTCTACAAAATAGTTGATAAAGCCTAACAATTCCTTCATCTCTATCAGGCACCTTTCGATGTCATCGAATATCAGAAACTTTACACCTTTTATACTGTCGTCTTTCACTTGTAGTAACGACAACGAATCCAGTGTTGCGGAAAAGGAACCATCCTCTTTAGAGTCTTCATTAAAATCCATACTTGTCTTGAAGACTACCTTACCGGCTAATTTCAAAACTCCCTTTATGAAACGCCCCGTTTTCGAATAGAAGAAAGGATTTAATTCCCTATCTATAGCTGTCTTGATGTCATTCACGCTATCCATTCCATAGGTAGAAATATAGATGGGCTTTAGCGTAATTTCCTCGTCGGTATCTGCGGTTCCATCAAACCTCTTCTTCCATTCTTTTATAAGATGAGTTTTGCCACATCCCCATTTTCCTTTCAGCATCACGGCATACTGAGGATTAGTATTATCAGCATAGCTGTTTAAAAAATCAAGAATCAAAGTATTCATACCTTTGTTATTAACATAATTCTATTTTAACTCCATTGGAAAACAAAAATGTAGCAATAAGAACATTAAATATTGAAATAGTAAACGACGCTGCAAATCCATTATCACCACATCCACAATGAACAAAGTTAGTGATATTTCTTAATACAATAATATCCAAACAACTAAATTTCATGTTTCTTCTTTGAAAGATCCAATAAAGGCTTGCAGGAATCGTCAGTCTTACCATTGATTGCTTAAATATGCGTCTCCTATCATAATAATATCCGCAGAAAATGTGATGGTGGAATACATTTGGCGTTTCCTGTCAACATTGTAAACCTCTTTGTAATATACGATATACGCATATTTGAACTCCACGACACGAAAGATTGAATTATCCTTAGTGTTGTAATAAATCACCTTGCCGCTTATCGCTTTGAAAGGACTGTTTACCATTGCTTCAAGAATAGTAGTTTCTCTGGTAGATTCAACGGTTATGGTAATACGTCCGCCAATAACATTTGTCACTGGCCTTCCTTTATTATCTGTCTTGCGGTTAAATTCAATATGTGATGAAATCACTTCTATATCCTTCCCTTGCAAGCACACGGTTGCCTTTAATTCTGCCATGCTGATCTTATTATTTATTATAAAACCAAGACATTTCGCCTTGGTTAAAGCAGTCAGACCGCTTTCAAGACAAGAAGGAGGATATCATATTTCGCAAATATAGAATTTTCCTTTGAACATAACAAACAATCAATTAAATTTATTAACCAGCAAAATCGAAGAAACTCTATTTACAGGCTATCCTCCCTTCTAAGTATTATTTATACAAAGTAGAGAAATGCTTGCAAGTTCAAGATGTACCACAAGATTAAGACTTGATGTAATTTTTTCAAGTTGAGAGCCGAGCTATCCGCGTAATAGCTCGGCTTGTTTTTTTAAAATGAGGGAAAGGTTATTTAGGTAGATGATATTTGTCCTTTATATGCTCGGCCACGTGTTCGACTTCTGGAAACAACGTTGATTTGTCTATGCCGAGAGCTTCAAGCTGCTTCCTGATTTTCTGTTTCTGCGCTTTATTGATGATGTACACTTTGTATCTGAAGTTAAGCTGTGCAGGCTTGCTTTTATTGCCATTGATACCATAAAGGAAAAATGCCCCGGACTGCCGGATTATGCGAGGATTGTCAAACATAGGTTTCACGCAAAAGACTCTTTCAATATCCTTTGAGTCAATCACATTTTGGAAATGAGGTTTCTCGTACTTAATTTCATGCAGAAGATAGGCTATGTCTGGTTCATCATTAAAATCTTCACATTCCAAATCCCGAAGGGATTCGATACTGAAATCTATTGGGCGTTTTGCAATATTGGATACAACACTCACCGCATCGCTGTCAAAATATTTAATATCTGACGTTTTAACTTCAAACCGGAATAGTTTACCGTCAACATCTTCATTTTCACATGCAAAATACAGAGCTACCAAAGGATTTGTAGTGATATCCAAGAGTCGCGTCGGCAAAGAATAATGCTGCATCTTGACCAATTTTTCAAAGGTGGATGTATATCCTTTGAAATCAGCCGGACATTGGGCAATAATATCTTTGAATATTTTATCCTCATTCTTTATTAAAAGCTCTTCTCGATATATGGAAGGTACTAATCCAAAACTCTTATCTGACTGTCCTCGATAAAAGATATGGTAATCCATATCGTCCTCTAATTCGTCTTCAAGTTTCTCGAATAGAGTCCGGATGCTACCAATACTTGATGAATCACTCTCCGGTGTATAATTATATGCCTCGTATGAAATCTCCCACGGACGTTTTCCAAGAGTCTTGACTATTTTTTCTGACAACCCATTATATGATGCAAAGCTATCATAAGTGTAGCCCAGTTTCTTGCTTCTTAAATACGATGAAGTGTTGGAATCCAAAGGAACATATTTTTCTGGATTAGCGTAGAACAGAACAATGCTGAGCTTTCCCTTTCCGACACTTTTAATGTTCAATGCCGTTTGGAAAAGTCGTTCATCTACTTTCCCTTCTTTTACCTGTCCGAACAATTCCCATAATACATTTATATCATTGTTGCCCCTGATTGTCTTCCATGGGAATAGATGCACTTTCATGGGATGTGTTGTCGGGATGCCTGATACATCTGTCGGTTCTGGGCATCTAAAATGTAGCTTATGCCTTAAATCCTGTAAGATTTCTACTCTTTTTTCATTGGAGTGAAACTTGTTGAGATACGCCAAGAATGTGAACGGATCTATTTCTTGCAGTGTGATATTTTTACCTTTTTCTGTACCATCGCGAAAACCGGTAATACCTATATCTTTTAGCGTAGATATAAGTTCTGGCTGGCTATTCTGTTTTCCCAATAGCCAGTCGGATAATTCTTTATAGAATGGTATCCATGTGAATTTTTCGTCCATTGTATCTTAATTATTAGTTTTTAATTTGGATAAACATTTAGATTATTATTTTTATTTGTTATACAAAAATAAACGAAATGTAGAATAATCAGTTCTGCTGCAAATTTAAAAATATTGTAAGCACCTGAAGCTCCCTATAAATAGTTATTCTATATGAATGCTCTCACAAAACGGGGCCGTCTATCTAACCAATGTTCCAATATCCTCCACCATAATTAGTACGGTGTGGTCCACTTCAAAGATTATCAAACCATTGGTGACAGTCGGCGATACTTCGGCTTCTGGTTATCACTCACACTATGCTCCACCTTGTGCCTGCTATAGTTGTTTAAATATTTAGTATAGTAATTCTTTCAACATACAGAATATTGTTTTAGAAAAAATATCTTTCTCTATATCGCCAGGAAGTGTAATCATAAAATAGTAATATTCACCAGGGAACCATACATATTGAAAACATTGTTTTTTAATGTTCATCGTTTCAGGTACTATATATGGATTTTTTAATAATTCAATTCCACTATATATAGATATACAGCCCTCTGAATTAATTTTAGTATTATATCCTATTTTTTGATGCAACTCTAACATTTTATCATCTTTTGAAAAAAAATTTTCAATATAGTGTTTGGATATATCCTCTTTTTGTGAAGATAATCTAAATCCCATGTTTAGAATTTTTTTTCTGAATATCTTCACTACAGATAAATTATTTTTTTTAGAATATAACAAATATTCAAAACCTGTAAAATAACAACTCATAATATATTATTTTGAATATGAATTTCGTTCTATCTTTCCATTATGTTTACGCAAATCTACATCTTCAGTGAGATATAGTTTTTTCCTATTCTTGCTTGCATCTTTTAGTAATTTATCATCTATAGTAAATGATGCAACATATTCGGTTTTCTCATTTGTTAAGCCAATGCTTCCCAAATTTTGATTTGCCATTTCTTGAGGCGATAATGTAGATACATAGACTCCTGGTGGATTGTTATAAGCTCCTTTGGCTCGTTTACTTGGATCATGTACAGTGATTTTACCTGTACCTTTAATCTTATTGTAACCTTTTTTGTCAGTGTAATGATAAACAGTTATAAGACTAAATCCGAAAATATCAACGTAATAATTAGTGTCCTTGGCATACCCGTATAGGTTAAGTATTCCGCCAGCCAGTCCAATCGGATCTTGCGAGACATACATTCCCATCTTCGGTGAGTAGTACCTGAACCTGTTGTACGCCAGCCCTGTCTCCCGG
>ENA-OOPV01000139-OOPV01000139.1-human-gut-metagenome-genome-assembly--contig:-NODE-139-length-10371-cov-2.094223_pt1 | contig 10371 bp, 7 predicted proteins | sample MGYA00241081_ERZ501147 | MGnify/ENA primary metagenome ERZ501147 (study PRJEB25962, sample SAMEA2042435) | human gut metagenome | biome: human gut; feature: human-associated habitat; material: faeces...
CTGTGCGTCCAGTAATTTCTCTTAATTCTTGTGTAAAATACTCTAGTGGAAACGGCTCAGCAATTAACCCATATACAATTGAGGAAACTTCAAGTGGTTGTTAAGCAAGCAGATATTGCTTGCTTTTTTTTGTAGGGTAGTATATAATCTTTTTGTGAGAGGAAGTGTATGTATGCAAGTACCTAATATGTTAGAGGCTAAAAAAAGAGATAAGAATGCTTTGATAGAAAATTATAATTATAAAGAAGTTAAACTAGATGAAAGTTTAGTTGGTAAAAAGTATTATGTTAGAACTTATGGATGTCAAATGAATGTGCATGATGGAGAGAGGGTTAAGGGTGTTTTAAGTAGTCAAGGTATGATAGAAACTGATGATTTAAATGAAGCAAGTGTGGCTATTTTAAATACATGCGCTATTAGAGAAAATGCTCATGATAAAGTATTTGGATTTTTAGGGTTAGTTAAAAAGTTAAAAGAAACTCATAATATTCTTTTAGGAATATGTGGATGTATGGCTCAAGAAGAAAGTGTTGTAAATGAACTTATGAGTAAGTATAAATATGTTGATTTTGTGTTTGGAACACATAACTTAGATAATATGATAAATGTTATAAATGAAAGAATTAATAGTGGTAAACAAAATGTGGAAGTTTATAGCATACTTGGTAATATTTGTGAAGGTATTCCTGAAAAAAGAGAAAGTAAGTATTCTGCATGGGTTGATATACAATTAGGTTGTGATAAATTCTGTACTTATTGTATAGTTCCATATACTAGGGGTACTCAAAGAAGTAGAAAGAAAGAGAGTATTATTAAAGAAGTAGAGAGTCTTAAAAATGAAGGATATAAAGAAGTAACACTTTTAGGACAAAATGTTAATGCTTATGGAAAAGATTTATATGAAAATTATACTCTTGCTAATTTATTAGAAGATGTTAGTAAAACTAATATAGAGAGAATTAGATTTGTTACAAGTCATCCTTGGGATTTTACAGATGAAATGATAGATGTAATAAGTAAGTGTGATAATGTAATGCCTTATGTACATTTACCTATTCAAAGTGGAAGTGATAGAATACTAAAACTTATGGGAAGAAGATATACTAAAGAAGAATATATTACTTTATATAATAAAATTAGAAATAAAGTTAAAGATGTTAGTATTACTACAGATATAATTGTAGGTTTTCCTGGAGAAACTGAAAGTGATTTCGAAGAAACACTTGATATAGTTAATACTTGTAAGTTTGATGGAGCATTTACATTTATATTTAGTCCGAGAGTAGGTACTCCTGCTTCAAAACTACCTGATAATACAACAAAAGAAGAAAAAGAAAGTAGACTTCACAAGTTAAATGAACTAGTAAATAAATATAGTAATTTAAGTAATCAGGCTATCTTAAATAAAGTAGTTAAATGTTTAGTAACTTCAGTTAGTGAAAAAGATAATTCTAAATATATGGGTTATACTGAAAATATGAAATTAGTTAATATAGAAAGTGATACAGATATAATTGGAGAAATAGTTAATGTTAAGATAACTGAGGCTAAAAGTTTTAGTTTAAATGGAGTACATGTTAAATAGTTGATTTTTCAACTATTTTTTTTATATCTTTTGTTTGACAAAATAACTTATTTATTATATACTTATTTTAGAGTAAGGAGTGTGTTATTATGAAGAATAAGAAAGGTTTTACTTTAGTAGAAATGTTAGTTGTAATAGCGCTTATTGGAGTAGTAATTGCTATAGCAATACCTAGTATAACACTTGTAAGAAAAAGAATTAATATAAGACTTTTAAACGAGAAGAAAGATGAAATATTAGTGGCTGCTCAGTTATATGGTAGTGATAAGAAGTTTGAACAGGATACTATTATAAAAGTTTATGAATTATTAGATGAAAAATATATAAAGAAAGATACAGATCATGGAAGTAGTGGCTGTACTGGAGAAAATACTAGTAAAGGGTGTGTGTCTGATCCAACTGATAGCACTAGAGATAGTGGACTAAATAATGAAGAAATACTAATAAGAGTAACAGGAAATGGTGTTATTGCTATATGGAAGAGTGATGATAGTGTTACTAATGTTGATCCTAAAGAATTAGTACCTATTATTAAAAAGATGTTAGACTGTACAGATGATAACAAAAAAGTAGAAAATGGAAAATGTGTGTATAGTTTAGAAGAAGATGGACAAAAAGAAGATGATCCTAATAACTATTTATATTATAGTGGTATCATGTGGAGAGTACTTGGTGTATATAAAATAGATGGAAAAGAAGTAGCAAAAATGATATCAGATGATGGAGTTACCTGGGAAGTAGGATGTTAAAGTGCAAAATTTGCACTTTTAATTTTATTAGTTTTGTGGTAAAATAAAGAACAATTAATTTTGGAAAGGGGAAAAGTTATGAAAACAATATGTTTAGTAGGTAAACCTAATGTAGGAAAGAGTACTTTATTTAATAGAATAGTTGGTAAAAAAGTTTCTATAATTGAAGATACTCCTGGAGTTACAAGAGATAGAATATATAGTAAAGCAACTTATAAAGATACATCATTTTATTTAATAGATACTGGAGGACTTGACTATAGTGATGGTGACTTTAATGAAGAAATAAAAGCACAAGTAATGCTTGGAATAGATGAAAGTGATGTTATTATATTTGTAGTAGATGGTAAAGAAGGAGTTACTTCTAATGATTTATTAATTAGGAATATGTTAAGAAAATCTAATAAAAGAGTAATTGTGGCTATTAATAAATCAGATAACAAGTTAACTTTGGAAAATCAGTATGACTTTTATACTCTTGGATTTGATGAATATATAACTATTTCTGCTGAACATAATATTGGAATAAGTAATTTATTAGATACTTCTACTAAAGATTTTAATTTAGAGGAAGATAAAGTTGATGATAGACTTAAATTTAGTGTAATAGGTAGACCTAATGTTGGTAAATCTAGTTTAGTTAATGCCTTGTTAAATGAAGAAAGAGTAATAGTAAGTGATGTTGCTGGTACTACAAGAGACGCAATTGATACAATTTTAACTTATGATAAAAATGAGTATGTTTTAATTGATACTGCTGGACTTAGAAAAAAAGGTAAGATATATGAAAGTGTAGAAAAGTATAGTTTATTAAGAAGTATGAAAGCAATTGATAGAAGTGATGTGTGTATTCTTGTAATTAATGCTGAAGAAGGAATAATTGAACATGATAAACATATTGCTGGTTATGCTATTGAAGCAGGTAAGGCTTTAGTACTTGTAGTTAATAAATGGGATACAGTAGATAATAAAGATGAAGAAATGAAATTATGGAAAAAGAAAATAAAAGATAATTTTCAATTTATGCCATATGTTAAAGTATGTTTTTTAAGTGCTAAAACTAGAAAAAGAATAAGTACACTTATGCCTTTAGTACTTGAAAGTTATGCTAATGCTACAAAAGAAGTAAAAACTAGTGTTATTAATGAAATAGTATTAGATGCATTTATTGAAACACCACCACCATCTTATAAGGGTAGAAGACTTAAAATATATTTTGCACATCAAAGTGGAACTAAACCACCAAAGTTTGATATTGAAGTAAATTCTAAAGGATTAATACATTTTAGTTATGAAAGATATTTAGAAAATAAGATAAGAAGTAATATAGATTTTAGTGGTACTCCAATAATACTTAATTTTAAAAATAAAGGTGAATAACAAAGTTCACCTTTTTACATATAATAGATTAGGTGATTTAAATGGGTAAGGAAGATTTATTTGAAAGGATAGAAAAAAAGACTAATGTTAGTAAAGATACTATTATTAGACTTGCTAAAGAACTTCAAGAGGGAGACATTAAAAATGAGAATACTTTAAGAAATATTATTGGTGAGATAAGTGAACTTACTGGAAAAGAAGTAAGTAAAGAAAAAGAAGATAAAATAGTTAATATGGTAATTAGTGATAAAGTACCAAAAGATATAGAAAAATATGTTTAAATTAAAAACACTTAACTTAAAATTAAGTGTTTTTGTATGTGAAAAAATATTTGTTTTTTTATTAATTTACATTATAATATCGCATAAATAAAAAAGCACCTGATTTTAACGAAGATGGTGCTTAATTAAATCACAACAGGTTACACTTAACAGTGAAATTAAATGTTCCTATAATATTATATGAAGATTTTCTTCATGTATACATGATACCATAATAACTAATATAAAACAACTATTTATAGATTTATATTACTTGGAATTAATTTATCTATATACTTTATCATATCTTCTTTAGAGTATTTATTTTTACTTTCTAAATATTCTATACCAATAGATATAACTGCACCCAAATAAAATTTAGAATATTATTAGTGCTTATTTTATCATTAGTAATTCTACTGTTAATATCTTTACTAACAACATCTAATATAATATCAGTAATTATGCTATTTCTATTATTAATTAATATAGAATAATAAATATTCTTTTTGTCATCTATATGATTAAGTAAAATACTAATAAGTTCTATAAAATATTCTCTAGTATTAACATTATTTATATTAGTATTTAAACTATTAAATAAACTTAGTTTTAAAGTATTAATTAATTCCATAAATAATTCGTATTTATCACTATAATGACTATAAAAAGTACTTCTGTTAATAAGTGCTTTTTTACATATATCACTTACTTTAATTTCTTCAAAACTTTTTTCTTCCATTAAACTAATTAATGTTTCATAAAGTAATTTTTTAGTTTTAGTAATTCTTAGATCTTCTTTCATAAATTCACCAAGTTTATTATACAATTTATTAATACACTTGTAAAGATAAAAGACATCTGTACATTATTTACTAATACAAAAAATATAAAAGTGTTTGATAACATACATAATATTTCTTATGATATTCATTTTTTATTAATAATATAATAAAATTCAATACTGGGTGGTGAAAATGAAAAAATTTAGTGAATTTATTTGTAAAAATAAAAGTGTAGTATTAATTATTTCAAGTATATTACTTTTATTATCACTTATTGGTATTAAATTAACTAAAGTTAACTATGATATTTTAGTTTATTTACCAAGTGATATTGAAACTATGAAAGGACAAGATATACTTACAGAAGATTTTAAAATGGGTGCTTATGCAATGGTAGTAGCGGACAACATGAGTGGAGAGAGTATTTTAAAACTTGAAGATAAAATAAGAAATGTAAGTGGTGTTAACAAAGTAGTAAGTTTATATGATGTAGTAGGTAGTACAATTCCAATTGAAATGTTACCAAATGATATAACAAGTCATTTAAATAGTGATAAATCAAATTTACTTCTTGTTACATTTAGTGGTAGTACTAGTAGTGAAGAAACAATTGATGCAGTAAGTGAAATAAGAAATTTATCTGATGATATTAATGTTGGTGGAATGAGTAGTATGGTATTAGATACAATGAATTTATCTAATAGTGAAATTGCTATCTATATAGTAATAGCAGTAATATTATGTATTATAGTTTTATCAATTAGTTTGGACTCTTATATAGTACCTATATTACTTCTATTAAATATTGGTGTTGCTATATTATATAATTTAGGGACTAATATATTTTTAGGAGAAATAAGTTATATAACTAAGGCTTTAGTTGCAGTTTTACAACTAGGTGTTACAACAGATTTTTCTATTTTCTTATATCATTCATATGAAAATAAAAAATGTACTATGGATAAAACTCTTGCAATGGAGAGTGCTATAAGTGAAACATTTTCTTCAGTAATAGGAAGTTCTTTAACAACAATTGCAGGATTTTTAGTACTTTGTTTAATGGAACTTACTTTAGGAAAAGATTTAGGTATAGTAATGGCTAAGGGTGTATTGTTAGGACTTATTACAGTGTTGACATTATTTCCAGCACTTTTACTAACATTTGATAAGTTATTAGAAAAAACTTCTCATAAACTAGTTATTAAGCCATTAACTAAAGTAAATGACTTTGTAGTAAAACATTATAAAGTAATATTTATAATATTCTTAGTATTATTATTTCCTTTATATAAAGCAAACTCTAAAGTAGAAGTATATTATAAGATGGATGAGTCTCTACCTAAAACTTTAGAGAGTATTAAAACTAATGAAATAATAAAAGATAAATTTAATATAGTTAGTCCTGAAATGATATTAGTTAATAAGAATATTTCTAATAATGAATTAAATGATTTAACTAATGAGTTAAAACATGTTAAAGGGATTAATTTAGTACTTAGTATAAATGATGTAAATAGTTTAGGTGTTCCAGTAGAAGTAATTCCAGAAGATTTATTAAATATTATGGAAAGTGATAAATATAAATTAATACTTGTAAATTCTATATATGAAGTAGCAAGTGATGAATTAAATAATCAAATTCCTATTGTTAATGATATAGTTAAAAAGTATGATAAAGATAGTATAGTTGCTGGAGAAGGGGCACTTATGAAAGATTTAATTAAAATAAGTGATAATGACTTTAAAAATGTTAATACTTGGAGTGTAATAAGTATTTTACTTATATTAGTAATAATTTTAAAGGGATTAATTCTTCCAATATTATTAGTACTAGCAATAGAGTTTGCAATATTTACAAATTTAAGTATCTCATACTTTGGTGGAAATGTTTTACCTTTCGTAGCGCCTATTACATTAGGTACAATACAACTTGGTGCTACAATAGACTATGCAATACTTTTAACAACAACATATATAAGAAATAGAAAGAGTATGGATAAGATACCTGCTATTAAGGAGACTTTAAAATATGCAAGTACTTCAATAATTGTTAGTGGAATGTGTTTCTTTGCAGCAACATTTGGAGTAGGATTATATAGTGATTTAGAGATGGTAGGTAGTTTATGTACTTTAATTAGTAGAGGTGCTATTATTAGTATGATAGTAGTATTAACTGTATTGCCTTCAATATTATTAATATTTGATAAATTGATAACTAAGAAAGAGAGTGGTGTTAAAATGAATAAAAAAGTTAAATTAGCAAGTGTAGTATTATTGAGTTTAATATGTTTACCAACAAGTTTATTTGCATTAACTAAAGAGGAGACAGTATTTACTAAACTTAATAGTGATGGAAGTACTAAAGAAGTAATAGTTAATGAAAGTATAATAAATAATAATGAATTAGAAAGTATAGAAGATTATACATTACTTAGTAATATAACTAATTTAAATAGTCAAACTAGTTATGTAAAAGAAAATAATTATTTAACTTGGAGTACTAAAAAGAATAATGTTTTATATAAGGGTACTTTAGATAGTGAGCAACCTATTAGTTTTAAAATAACTTATAAGTTAAATGGAGAAGTTAAAGATTTACATAGTATAATTGGTAAAAGTGGTAAAGTAGATATTATTATTAATTATACTAATAATTCAAAGTATTTAAAAAGTATTAATGGTAAGAATGAGTATATTTATACACCATTTGTAGTAGTAACTGCTACATATTTAGATAATACTGTAAATAAAGATATTACTATAAGTAATGGTAAAACTATAATAAATGGAAATAAAACTTTTGTAACAGGTGTTGCTTTTCCATATATAAATAAATCTTTTAATATAAGTGATGAAAGTCTTAATGAAACTATTATATCTTTTAATACAGAGAAATTTGAATTAAATAGTTTATATGTTGTAAGTAGTCCAATAAGTATATCTAAGAGTAAAATTAATAAATTTAATTTAAGTAGTTTATATAGTAAGTTAAATAATTTAAAGGAGAATATGGATTTAATAGAAGAAAGTTCTAAATTATTAAGTGATGGTAGTATTACATTAAAGGGTGTTTTAAATAGTAATATAGATAATTTAAGTGTAGATAATGTTTTAGATGAAGATAAAATTAATTATATTAAAAATAATAGTATTAAAAAAGTAAGTTCTATCTATACAAGTGAATATAATAAAATGTTGAGTGAAAAAGTTTGGAATGAAGTTAAAGTTTCTTTAGAAAATGGGGATCTGACTTTAGAAGGAAAGGTTACTCAAGAATTAGTTAGTTATTTAAAAGAAGTTAATGAGTATGATGATTATATTTCTTGTGAAATTGGTAAATCTGTGCTAGGTCAAGGTGGTAGTATGACTCCTGAACAAATTAATAGTTGTAATGTAATTAAAAATGATAAGGCTCTTAAATACTTTGGTAGTTTAACTAATATGGTAAGTAGTTATGTAGCAGAAAAAGTTAGTAAAGAAGTTAGTGTAAGTGTTAGCAAAGAAACTGCGATTAGTGTTGCAAGTAACTTGAGTGAAAAGTTAGCTAATAGTATTACTGAAAACTTAATTAATGAAACAAAAACTAGTTTAAATGAATTATATGTTAATATTGATAAACTTAGTAATGGATTAGTTTCTTTAAGTGATGGAATTAGTGAGTATAATAGTGAAGGAATAACTAAGTTATATCAAGTATTTATTAATGATGGTAAAGATTTTGAAAGTAGATTATCTTCTACATTAGATCTAGGAAGAAATTATATTTCATTTGCTGGTAATAATGGTGAAGGAGAAACTAAATTTATATATTTATTAGATAGTGTAAAAGATACAAGTAAGAGTAATAATGATATTAAAGTAGAAACTAAAACAACATTTTGGACTAGATTAAAAAATTTATTTAAATAGGGTACTTGAAAAGAGTACTCTTTTTTGGTATACTTTTATTAGTTTAAGAGTAGAGGAGGATATACAATATGACTAATAATTATGTAAATAAATTAAGTTATATATCTTCAACCATAGTACAAAATAAAGTACTAAAAGGAGTTAATGTTTATGCAGAAAAAACAAACAATATTAGTGGTTGCTAGTTTACTAGTAGTAGTACTTAGTGTAACACTAGCATATTTTACAGCACAAATAATTGGAGAAGGGAAGAATATTTCAGTAAGTAGTGCTGACTTGAAAATAGTATTTACTGATACAGATGGTAATATTGAAGGAAGTAATATAACACCAGGATGGAGTAATAGTAAAACTTTTACAGTTAAAAACGAGTCAAATGGTACATATAAGTATGATATTATAATAAAAGATTTAGTAAATACTTTTAAAACATATAAATACTTACAATATAAGATAACTAGTACTGATGGTGGATACAATATGACAGATTACTCTTATTTACCAAAATCTAGTACTAAAGAAGATGTAGCTTTAGCTTATGAAGTATCAATTGATAAAGGAAAAACACATACATATACTATAGAGATTAAGTATGTAAATGATGAATATGTTGATCAAAGTATAGATATGGGTCAAAGTTTAAGTGGAACAATATATATAAGAGAATTTACTAAACCAACAATGAAGTTAACTGATAAATTAATGGCTGATAATCCTACAATAGGTACAAGAACTACATTTACAGCATTCACTGAAACAAATACAGGAACATTATATAAAGCAACTGAACAAATTGGAACAAATCCAGTAAAAGATGTATATTATTTTGCAGGAGATGCAAAGAATAACTGGGTTAAGTTTGGTAAAACAACAGAAAGTTCATGTACTTATAAAGGAAAAGATGTATTATTTGCAAATATGACTGATGAAACTACAAAAACTCCAGAAAATGAAACAGAATGTACTTCTACAAATATTTGCTATGTTGGTGAAATTGGAGGTTATGCAGTTGGTTTAACCGAGAGTGAATGTTCTGGTATGGAAGGTACTAAATGGATAACAGAAAAAGCAACATGGAATGGTACATCAACAAAAGATATATATTGGAGAATAATTCGTACTAATGCAGATGGAAGTATCAAATTATTATATGCTGGAACTAGTCCTGATACAACTGAGGCTTATATAGGAGAGATCAAATTCAATCCAACAGATAATGATCCAATGTATGTAGGATACAAATATGGAACAAGTGGTTCATTAGAAAACAATAGAACTAATGATAATGATAGTACAATAAAAACCTACATAGATAATTGGTACAAAAACAATTTAATTGATTATACAAAATATTTAAGTAAAGATGCAGTATATTGTAATGATAGAGAACTAGCAAGTGGACAAGCTTATTCAATAACAAAGGTATTTGTATATGCTCCATATGAAAGAATAGAAAAAAATAAACAACCAACATTTAACTGTACAAATATGAGTGACGCATTCAGTGTAAATAACACAAGTGCAAAACTAGATTATCCTGTTGGATTAATGACAATAGATGAGTTAAGTTATGCAGGAGGACAAGCGAATACAATTTTAACTGCACCATATGCATGGTATTATACAAATGCAAATGGAAAAAATATTACAGGGAGTACATCTTGGTGGGCTCTTTCCCCTAGCTTCTGGGATGACTCCGGCTC
>ENA-OOPV01000140-OOPV01000140.1-human-gut-metagenome-genome-assembly--contig:-NODE-140-length-10280-cov-2.145330_pt1 | contig 10280 bp, 10 predicted proteins | sample MGYA00241081_ERZ501147 | MGnify/ENA primary metagenome ERZ501147 (study PRJEB25962, sample SAMEA2042435) | human gut metagenome | biome: human gut; feature: human-associated habitat; material: faeces...
CGCCGTCCTTCACCAGCTTTAAGCCCCTAAGATTGATCTCGCGATATCCTTTTACGGCATTTTTGATGGAATTGCGGGACTTGGTAAAAGCGGGCGGATCCAGGATCACCACATCATATTTCTCGCCCTGCGCTTCCAGCTCCGGCAATAACTCGAAGACATCTGCACATCGGAAGCTTACCGTATTTTCCAGTCCGTTCAGCTTCGCATTTTCCGTTGCCTGATCCACAGCCAGCTGGGAAGCATCCACACCCAGAACACTCTTCGCTCCGGCAATTCCCGCGTTCAATGCAAAGGAGCCGGTGTGTGTGAAGCAGTCCAGCACCTTTTTATCCTTACAGAAACGATGAATGGCGGCACGGTTATTCTTCTGATCCAGGAAAAATCCGGTCTTCTGTCCGTCCTCTACATCCACCATGTAATGCACACCGTTCTCCACGATCTCTACTTTCGTGTCAAACGGTTCGCCGATGAAGCCTTTATAACGCTCCATACCCTCCTGTAAGCGTACCTTGGCATCACTCCGCTCGTAGACACTGCGGATCACAATGCCATCCTCCGCCAGTACTTTCTTCAAAGCATCAATGATCACAAGCTTCCACTTGTCGATTCCCAGTGCCAGAGATTCCACTACCAGTACATCCGAGAATTTATCAATGACAATACCTGGCAGGAAATCCGCCTCTCCGAAGATCAGACGACAGCTGGAGGTATCGATGATCTCCTTGCGGTAATTCCAGGCATCCCGTACCCTCTGTTCAAAAAATGCCTCATCGATCACCGTATCCTTCCTGCGCGCCAGCAGACGGAGTGTGATCTTGGAATTGGTATTGATATAACCGTATCCCATGAAATAGCCGTCAAAATCATGAATGTTTACAATGTCGCCATTCTCAAACGTCCCCAGGATGGATGCGATCTCATTATCGAATACCCACATTCCTCCAGCCTTCAGTGTTCTGCCCTCTCCTTTTTTCAATGTTACCGTTGTATTGTACATAGAATTTCCTCTCTTAATTTCGTGGTTTTATCGTTTTTGCAACTTTTTCTTCTATCATATTCGTTTTTTGCTTGACAATCAATGGGTTTTTATTTATTATTTTAATGTTGACGCGATTCGTGTTAACAAAATCGTCGCGTGGCTCAGTTTGGTAGAGCGCTGCGTTCGGGACGCAGAGGTCGCAGGTTCAAATCCTGTCGCATCGACGAAAAAAACGAGTACACTGTTAGGTGTGCTCGTTTTTTATATGAAGATTTCTACCCAAATATTGTCTGGAATCATCTTGTCATGTTATAATGAACGTAAGCAAGTCAACATATAAGCGTGATTGGCGAGCTGCAATTGTTTATCAGGAGTTGATTTTCACTTGATAAATGAAAAGGTTGGAAAATAATACAATAAAGGAGAAGACACAATATGAGTATGGAACCGGATTTTCTTACTTTGACAATCGGAAAACAGAAAAATATTGCATTGATTGCCCATGATGGAAAGAAAGCAGAACTGATCCAGTGGTGCAAAGACAATGCAGAAACTTTAAAGAAGCATTTCCTTTGTGGAACCGGAACAACGGCAAAAATGATTACAGACCAGACGGGACTGCCGGTAAAGGGCTATAACAGCGGTCCGCTGGGCGGAGACCAGCAGATTGGTGCTAAGATAGTAGAGGGAAAAGTAGATTTCGTGATTTTCTTTTCAGATCCGCTTACTGCAGCACCTCATGACCCGGATGTAAAAGCACTGCTTCGTATTGCACAGGTATATGACATCCCGATTGCGAATAATAAGGCAACTGCAGATTTTATGATTCATTCCGAGTTGATGGATGAAGAATATAATCACAATGTGATTAATTTTAATAAGAATGTCAGACAGCGGGCATCGACGATAAAGTAAGGGTTATAGGACAAAACGTGTTGATGGCTAATCCCATTCTGTAAAAGATTTATCCGTCTTATGGAGGTCACTCCACACAATGGCATCACCCCAAAGTGAAAGACTCTTTTCCAACCGGGATTTATCATTCATCCTTTGATATATTGCTGCAATACTTCTATCTGTAGGCATAATTTTTATTATTTCAGACAATGAAAGCGGTTCTGGAGAGTGCATATAACACCACCAGTAAACCGCTTTTATTCGTCTTTCTATAGAAAGTCCTCTATGATTTCTCAACATTTCTCTGAGTCTTGAGTTGATTCCGCCTTCAATTCTGTTATTCGTAGATGGTGCAATGAAATCATTTATAAATTCCTTATCCAAGTATGTAAACAGTGTGTTTTCTTTGATAAGTTTAAGAAGGGATCTCTCTGCTTTAAGCAGTCTCTCATGAGTTGGTCTTTTATTACCATGCTCATCTACCGTCATTTCACTAAGAAATTTCTGATACTTCTTTATCCACTCAGTGAAACGAGTTACCCATGTTTCTGCCTCTTGTTTCTCTTTTATTTTAAGTAAATCTTTAGCCAGACAATAAAGCTCTACTCCAGCTAATGTATTAGGTTTGGACGTTGTATAACGTTTTATCTGGCAGAATACATGAAATATACATCTTTGATGTTTTGCTATTGGCCATACTTTTTTCAGTGCTTTTGCAAATCCTGTTCCACCATCTGATACAACCATTCTTGGCTCAGCTATACGCTTCATTAAAGCAATCCAGGCACCTGTATGTTCATATCGGCATAAATACCATCCAAGTACATTTTTCTCATCGCAGCAGATTAGCACACAGGCCTTTCGGCCAAGATAAATTCCATCAAGAAAAAGAACATCTTTGGTTTCTTCTATTTTCGGTGGCATCGGCCATATATCCCAAAATCTTGCTGTCTTTCTTCTAAATGTTCTTCCTTCTCCTGGCATTATTGATTGAGTTTCTTTTCCAAACAACCAATCTAAGAAGATTTGTAACTCCTTTGAATCATTATCTATTTTATGTGTTAACGAAGTTTCGCATTTCTTGCATAGCCAGCGTTGTGTTCCCGCTTTTGTTTTTCCTGCTTTAACACATTTGTTTCCACAAATAGGACAATTTATCTGATTCATTTAATCTTCCTCCATGGTTTTCTATTTCAAGAAAGATTAAACTCTGTTTTGCCCTTTATTTTCAAGGGTTAGAGCATTTTTTATCAACACGTTTTGTCCACCCTCAAAGTTCTTTGAAAAAAGATTAAACCGCCTTCAGCCCTTTATTTTCAAGGCTTGAAAGCGGTTTTCATCAACACATTTTGTCCTATAACTCAATATTATTTTTTGAAATATGTTATTTTCTACAATGTTGTCCTGTCGTTGACTTTGCCTGATTCTGACATTATCACACTACACATAACATCAAGTGTCTAACACGTTTTTATTATATCATCACCATCTTTTTTTACAATACTAACGCTTATGAAATATACTAATAAAACAAGGTCAGTCTTTCCACACCATGATGATTCCAAGACTGACCTTAATGTCACTAATTCATATTCTGTTGCAATTCTTTTATGTTGTCCAAATCAGACAAATCCATTCCTTCATATCTCTCAACAAAATCTATCAATGTTGATTTACGAACCTTTAGACTACCTAATCGAAGCGCAGGTAATAGTTTTCTGTTAATCAGCTCATATACCAGATGCTCATTCACCCCTAATACCGCTGCCGTCTCACGCACATTGTACAAAAGCTTTTCGTCTTTTAAATCCTTTTTATCCATTTTACACCATCCCTCCTAAATGTGTTCCTAAAATCATATTTGCATCAGTTTTGTAAAAATAAATCTAAAAAGCATCTGAATACTCATTCCCTTTGAGCCTTCCTCAATTCGTGCATAATGACATAAACTCATATCCATTTCCTCAGCCGCCTTCATCTGTGTCATTTTTCTTTTTTCACGTAAATCTCTTATATTATTTCCAATCACATATGGATCAAATTTAGTTCTGCTCACTTCTGCCACCTCCATCAATTAACATCCATACTCCTCTGCATGTGATATTTTTCTCTTACTCATAATAAATTATCTCCTTTACGATTTCGTATTGGAGAGCTCCGGCGCCTTCACTCTCGTGACGTGCTCTCTCAAGCACATGTTTATTGTATATTGTCATGGATGAATTACCGACCGTGTTTACGCGACAATTTTGTCGTGTTAACACGACATTTGCATCTGCTTCTAATATACTTAAATATTTTTTACAGATAGGGCTTCCGTTCGAAGCAAAAAAAAGAATCCATGCCTTTCCCGCATGAATTCATTTTATCGTTCCTTAAGCATCCTTATATTCTATTTTTAATGGTGTATGGAATCAATATTTTCGGCTGTACAAAACTCTCATCATACACAATTATCTTCTTTTGAATAGCATTTAAATCTGTGAAATACGCTAAATACAGACTGAACAATTCCCAATATGTTTGATCCCAAATCAAAGCCTTTTCTTCACTCGCTTTTATAATACGTGGAAAAACATAATTTGTAGAAATCATTTTTATAGTTAATCCATAATTATTACAAACAGATTCTATCACCCTATCTATATGATCTGCTGTATATTCAGAACCATTATCACGTACAATACTATTTTCATATATAAAATCATCAATTGTCATTCATATCACTTTTTTCTAAACTCATCAATTATAAGGTCATCACAACTAATTGAATCATTTTTTATTTGTGCTTTTTATTTCCGCTACCAGTTCTTCATACTTACGTTCGTCAATAATATATTTCCGTTTAATCAGTATATAAGCAGCTCCTATAGAAATTACCGGAACAGCTACAATTCCAAGACGCAATATAAATCTTTGTCCGTCATCTGCTGTCTGAATAAATTTATCTGCCTGTACAATTACATTTTCCGAAGTAAGTTCTCCTGTACCAGCTTTTATTTCTAATCCGGATATTTTCTGACTGATTGCATAGATATTGCTTATAATCAGTATTAACGCAACAACCGCCTGATCAACCGCACTGGCCAGCTTTGTTGCAAAAGATCTTACTGCTGAGATAATACTGTCATGTCGTTCATGAAACCGGACTTCATCATACTCTATGGTATTATTTAACATGACAATCATCGTCATATTGAATGCTCCCTGCGAAAAGAAGATTAGAAAACCGATGATATTCAGTAAAACAACACTTTTTGGTACAATGTAGCCTACACTCATAAAAAGCATATACCCAATGCCTGTAATGATGGTAGCTGCAGTTATAATCTGATTTCGTGTGAATTTTGAGGAAAGCCACGCAAAAGATGCCTCTGATATCAGCGTTCCTAATCCATACATAATTGTAAACCAAAATACAATACTGCCACCTACAGAATATCCAAATTCAAAATAAAAGAAATTCATTCCAATCATAATCAGAAGACCATTTCCGATTTGGAATAATAAACATGCAATTCCAATCACTATCAACTGATCATTTCTCAGGAATATATGAAACATATCTTTTAATGACAGTGTTCTCTTCTTTTCCGGTCGTTTTCTCTCTTTTACTCCAAACACTGTAAGTAGCTGGAAAACAATAAAACAAAAAGCAATCACAATCGCAGCCGTCCGATATGCCATAATCGCATTTCCAGCTACCATATCAGGGAGCAGACCTGCAACAGAAAACTGTCCGATACAGATAAAAATTCCCTGTACGGTTACCAGCCAGTTCCGTTCTCCCGGATCTGATGTAAGACTCGGCAGCATTCCCCAATAGGCAATATCATTCATTGTGTAAGTCATTCCCCATAAAAGATATCCCACTCCAAAAAATGCAACAAATCCCCATCCTTCCGGCCTTACTGTAAACAAGCAGATAATTATCAGGCTGTTCAAAATTACTCCTATAAAAATCCAAGGTTTAAATTTTCCGGCTTTCAAATGCGAATTTTCAATAATAATTCCCATCATTGGATCATTAATGGCATCCCACAGCAGACACACTACCATAATTGCTGATATTACTGCATATTGGGCAACTGTCAGTTTCATCGTATATTGAATATATGTAAGAAGAAACATAGAGACAAGTGCATACGCCATATCTCTTCCGGTTGCTCCTATACAATAGCTCCATTTTGTGCGTTTATCCAATTTATTGTTTTCCATATACGACTTCCACCTCTCTCTATTTCTTCAGCAGTCTTTTAAAAGCCTGTAGATATTTTTTATTTGCATTGTAAACTAACATATCGATTAACTTCGGAGTTGCAATTCCACCACTGGTTGCAATCAGTCCTTCCAGATTTCCTTCTTCGACTCCCATTTTTACCATTTTAAAGGCCGGGTCCCGCTCTGATTTTCCCCGAAGTATAATCTTAAGTCCGATATGTACGACTCCACGAACAAATTTTCCAAACATTGAGACATTTACCACATCCTGATAGGAATCGTAAACCGTATACTCTCCACGCTTTTTTTCTTTGTCATGTTTCGGTTCACCGCCTAATAGCTGATAAAATTGTTCTGCACTGATTTCCATTCCATGTGGCTGCTCTCTAAAATAATCCGGAAACAGTTCTCTTTCATTTCTAAAATAACTATTTCCTACTACTTCCATATTCGCCTTTAATTGCAAATCATGTACCGATGCTCCGATACAGATCTGATATTTGCCGCTTAACATGGAAAAGGCTTTTTTCTCTACATCATAGACGGAAAAACTTCTTTCATCCAGCTCTAGTATAACTTCTTTTTCTTCTCCCGGATGCAGATATATTTTTTGAAATCCCTTTAATTCTATATGGCTTCTGATAACATCTGATTCAATCGGGCAGATATATAACTGTGCTATTTCTGCTCCACTCACTTTTCCGATATTTTTAATTTTAAAACGAATTTGTATCTTTCCACCACTATATACTTCCGGTACATTCAATTCCGAATAGGAAAAAGAAGTATATGAAAGTCCATAACCAAACGGATATTTTACCGGAACATGGAATGTCTCATAGTAACGATAACCTACAAAAATGCTTTCCCTGTATTCTACATCATCATTCGGAGGTGCAAAATATCTCCATGCCGGAGTATCTTTTTCTGAAAACGGAATTGTCTCTGCCAATTTACCGGATGGATTCACCTCACCACTGATTAAGTCAGCAACAGATTCCCCTACAGCCTGTCCTCCGAGGTACATGTGAAGAATTGCTCCTACATTCTTTTCAAAACTAAAATCCATAGGCGCACCACCGAAACTAATTGCTGCAATATGATCTTTTCCGACAGTTTCTGCAATTTCAGCCAACAGCTCTTCCTGATTTTGAGGGATTTTAAGATTTTTCCTGTCGTATCCTTCTCCTTCGTAAGATTCTGTAAGACCGATAAAATATAGAATCACACAATCCTTTTTTCTATATTCCTGTTTCAGTTTTTCTATCGTATCCTGTAGTTGCTTTTCTCCTAATTCCTCCGTTTCATTCTGATATCCCTGTATATAAGTTACCTGATATCCTTTTTCACGTATTGCTTCAATCGCATTTGTCATCTTCGTCGGCTGGATATGACTGCTCCCACCTCCCTGAAACCGCATCTGCCTGGCAAGCTCTCCAATAATGATTACCTTCTTCTCTTTTCCAATTGGCAAAACACTATTATTTTTCAAAAGTACTGCACTTTCATTTTCCAGTTTACGTGCCACCTGATTCTGTTCTTCCATATCTACCTCATAATTTTCTTCTATATTTTTATGAAGTGATACAAAATTCTGCAGAACATTCTTAGTCCAGTTATCCAGTTCCTGATCCGTAATCCGGCCATCCTTATACGCTTCTTTTAACACATCTGTGTGGAAGCCTTTCGGATCTGGCATTTCCAGTGTCAGACCATTTTTCATACAGCTTACAATATCATTTGCTGCTCCCCAATCCGACACCACACCACCTTGATATTTCCATTCTTTTCTCAGAACATCTGTCAGTAAGTATTTATTTCTTGCTCCAAATTCGCCATTAATCCTGTTGTATGAAGCCATTACAGAAGTCGGTTTTGCTTTTTTCACAACTTCTTCAAAAGCCGACAGATATATTTCCCTAAGAGTTCTTTCATCAATCTGGCTATTGGATGTCATTCGTCTTGTTTCCTGTGAATTAACAGCATAATGCTTTAAGCTCGTACCTATTCCAAGACTCTGTACACCTTCGATATATCCCGTTGCCAGCTTTCCTGTCAAATACGGATCTTCACTGAAATATTCAAAATTTCTTCCGCATAAAGGAGAACGCTTGATATTGATTCCGCAGCCTAGCACAATGGATATCTGCTCTTTTTTTGCTTCTTTCGCAATCGCTTCACCCATCTTTTTAACAATAGCAGGATTCCAACTGCAGGCTATTGCACTTGCAGTTGGAAAACAGGTTGCTGGCTTACTGGTTTCAATATCCCCAACCTTTTCCTGTTCCAGTTTTCGAATCCCATGTGGTCCGTCTGTCATCATAATAGAGGGGATTTTCCCATTACAGTCATAAGTATGCCAGTCACCAACACCGCCTAAAAGCCGGATTTTTTCATCTATTGTTAACTGTTCACATATTTTATCAATGTTCATCGCTTTTCCTCTCTTTTAATCTCTTAATTGCATTTTATCTATTTCCGGCATATAATTATATTGATTTATCGTGTTTTATGTCAATTTATCGTGTTTTTGACAGGAGGAATCACCTATGTATAAAATGAAGTCAGACATCAATTTTTCACTCACACATGAAATGTTGGAAAATGAAGAAAATGAACGGATACATACATCTTATGCACAGGAAAAAGCAATTCTCGAATGTGTTTCAAACGGAGATATTCATGCATTGGAGAATACCTATTATTCACTCCCAACAACTGTCTACGGAAAGATGACCTCTTCCAATTCCAAATTAAAATTACTTTTTTATGCAAGTATTGCTAATACAACTTTAGTTACCAGATATGCCATCGAAGGAGGACTTAATGAGGAAACTGCTTTTTCCTTAAGTGATGTATATATACGAAAAATGGAACAATGTACCGATGTTGACGCTTTAATGAAATTAAATGAACAGATGGCTATTGAATTTACGCTTCGTGTTGCTGAAGCAAAAAAGACGCCAAAAAACTACTATTCACCAGCTATTTCTCGCGTCATTGATTATATCTATCATGGTAAAAATAAAACTTTAACCTTAAATCAACTGGCATCTTTAGTTAATTTAACACCTAAATATCTGTCTGCCCTGTTCCATAAAGAAACCGGACAGACGCTTACTGTTTTTATCCATAAAGTTCTTATTGAAAAGGCACAGAATTTACTGGCACATTCCGACTATAGTCTGGGTGAAATCAGTACTTACTTGAATTTTTCATCTCAAAGTTATTTTATTTCTATTTTTAAGAGATACACTGGTATAACTCCCGGACAATATCGTAAAATGCATCGCCAGATTAGTTGGTAAAATAGAAAATAAAATAAGAATATCGATGATTAAACGTTACTATCGCCAGAACTTTTCTCGTCTTGAAGATAAAAGAATCGTCAGTGGTGACAGTATGGAACCGGAATTTCACAGCGGAGAGATCGCGTGGGTATCACAGCAGGATACCCTATGTGATGGTGAGATAGGTATATTCGGACTGAACAATGAGGCTTATATTAAAAAGCTGAAAAGATATGCAGACAGACTCTATCTCGTATCACTAAACAGCAAATACTCTCCTATTGAGATAAAAGAGTCTGACCGTCTGGATGTATTCGGAAAAGTGGTCGGCAAAATTAATTCTAATGATGTACCAGATTACCGGTTTTAATGAATTATAACGAAAGAAGTGATTAAATGAAAATAATTAATAATCTTAAGGGAATACGGACACAGCGAAAAATCGCCCAAAAGCAGCTTGCCATGGACACTGGATATGATCCCCGCACTATCCGCCGCGTTGAGCTGGGCGAATGCTGTCCGTCCGCAGAATTCATGTTTGATATGTCCGACTATTTCGGAGTCCCGATTGAAGAAATATTTGCACTTGATAAATCTACAGAATCAGTACAGAGAGGAAAATAAAGATGAGCGATGCAGAGGTCAAAGATTTAAACCAGATAAGTAAGAAGGATATCTACCACACTCCATCCGGCAAATATATCCAGTTCATCCATGATCATTCGGAAAAAACATTTGATGCGTGGGAACTCCTACCGGACGGAAGTCATCGGCTGCTCGAGAGCCAGAGCACTTGTATTGAGACATTTGATGAATTTAAACAAAAAATTATAGGTAAAAACTAACATTAATCGTTATTCTTTGCTTATTCTAAACTCTAAAATGTATAT
>ENA-OOPV01000148-OOPV01000148.1-human-gut-metagenome-genome-assembly--contig:-NODE-148-length-9876-cov-1.697485_pt1 | contig 9876 bp, 8 predicted proteins | sample MGYA00241081_ERZ501147 | MGnify/ENA primary metagenome ERZ501147 (study PRJEB25962, sample SAMEA2042435) | human gut metagenome | biome: human gut; feature: human-associated habitat; material: faeces...
GAAACAGGCTCACAGTTCGGTACTTTGAAGATAATACCTTGTAAATCCTGTACAAGCTCAGCCTGCGTTTTGCCTGTGAGCTGCTCCATATAAGGCAAATCAACACGGGCTTTCTCTCCGATAGAGAGGGCAAGGGCTTCGCTTGCAGTTTCAACCGAAGTTACTTCTCGGTGGGGTTTGATAGTCCGCTTTGTGAACATATCTGCCTTCCGTTTGAAGTTGCCCTCATCATCAAGCACCTCCAGAGAACATAGAAGGAAGTAGCTCTCATCTGAAGCAAAAGCAAGATAGTTTCCTCGGCTGTTGATTAGACCGTATTTTGCGGTATAAACATCATACAGACGGTTGAGGTTTTCCTGCTCGGTGCGTATCATTTCCTCTGGGTAATCATCGGTCTGATACTCTATGAGCTTACGCACACAGTCACGAATTTGGATAAGTCCCTTAATACGGTTTTCTGCGGTCATCGACACAGAAGCAGGTTGCATACGGTCATTCTCTCGGAAGTGAGCTTGCCGTCTTGGTTATACTTCTTCATTTTGATAGCCTGTGCCAATGACGGGGTAGCATCGTTGTACTCCATTGCTTCAAGCAGGGTGTATTGCTGTTCCTCGGTCAGATAAGAAACCTCAACCGCAGGACGAAAAGCAATCTGCCTGTCATCGACCATTTGCAGAATTTCGGGAACAAGCTCGGTAAGGCGGATATAGCGGCGTATCTGGTCTTTGCTTTCTCCTACAAGTTCGCCCAATTCTTCATCGGAACGACCTTTCGGTAAATTAGTCGCCAATGGCGACGCATTTTCTTTCGGGGGTCTGCCTGCTTGCCGCTTCATTGCTTCAAGCCGCATTTTATAGGCAAAGGCTTTCTCACTCGGTAGAATCGTTGACCTCTGCAAGTTGCTCTCCACCATTACAATAATGGCTTCATCACGGCTTAAATCCTTAACCTCGCATTTCAGCGTTTCCAATCCTGCAAGCTCACACGCCTTTTTCCGCCTGTGTCCGCTGATAAGCTCATACCGTCCGTCCTCTTTGAGCCGAACAGTCGCAGGGGTCATTACACCATTTCGTTTAATACTATCGACAAGCTGCTCCATATCCTCGTCTATGAAAACCTTAAACGGGTGGTCTGGGAACTCGTCAATTTCTGAAATGGGAATATCCCTTATCTTACTGAGCTTCGCTTCTTCACGGCTCTGGTCTGTTTCAAACAGGTCATCGTAAGCGGTCAGCTCGATTTTTGTTTCTTTGCTTCTCGCCAATGTCTGCCACCTCCTTTCCGAACTGCTCATAAGCTGCGGCAACCTTTCCGTTTTTGTCATAAGCGAAAATGCTTTTTCCCTCTGCCGTGGCTTCAACTGCACGGATGGAGTGCGGTATCTGGGCATCAAAGACTTTGATGTTCTGACCGTATACACTCTTTACCAATGCAGTCACTTCCTTAGAAATGTTGGTGCGGGGCATTACCATAGTCATTAAGATACCGTCTATCCGCAGCTTTGGGTTGATTTGCCGCTTGACCATTGATACGGAGCGAAGCAAAAGCTCCAGACCTTTAGCCGAGAGATAGTGGGGCTGTGTTGGGATAACCACGCTGTCAGCCGCCGCCAGAGCATTGATGGTTATCATGCCTAAGCTCGGCATACAATCAATAAGCACATAATCGTAATTCTTTTTAACCTCATTGACATAGGTTTTCAGTACACGCTCACGGCTCATTGCATTGATTAGCCTTACCTCAAAGCCCGACAGCTCAATGTTTGACGGAAGCAGGTCAACGCCCTCGTTGTGGTGGATAATACCCTGTGAAACATCAAGCGTTTTATCGTCTATGATGTTCTGCATCACAGTAGAGAGCGTTATGGGAATATCGTCTGGTCTGTTATAACCCAGAGCCATCGTGAGATTTGCCTGTGCATCGGCATCAATCAGCAGGACTTTTTTACCCTGCTGTACCAGACTTACGCCCAGATTGACCGCTGTGGTTGTTTTTCCGACACCGCCTTTCTGGTTAGTCAGAGCAATCACTTTGCAATTTGACATAGATGCGTCCTCCTTTCACATAGATTTAGCCACTTTGTCAAGGTGGCTATGTAAACAGTACCAGAGAACGCAAAAAAGCCGCCTACTCTTAAAATCAATAAGAATAAGCGGCTTTGTAATCTGCCTTAGACATATTCAATTTTCATTCTCTTGGTCGGTGCATTTATGACCTTAAAAATAAGCTCGTCAATACAGTCCGTATATCTGCCTTGCTGAATAAGTTGATTTTTTAACTCTACAAGGCTATGTATCAAAAGTTTTCTTTCGTGGCTATCCAAATACAGATGATTAAATTTCTCTCTCATAAGCACACCTCCACTTCTTTAGCTTCATTATATTGGAAAGCAGGGGAAAGGACAAATCTGCAAAAAGGTACAAAAATAAGCGTACCACTATTTCTAATGATACGCCTATCCTCATTAAATCACTTCAAAATGCTTCAACGCATCCTTTATCGCTTCCACTTTCTCCGCTGTCGGATGCTTCCTCGGCTGTTTCAATTCTTCTACCGCATTAGGAGCATCATACATTGGCAAGCCTAAATCTCTCTTTACCTCTGCGATATATGCGGTATGTACCTTGAAGCCATATTTAGCTTCTATGTACTCCTTTATCATTTTGTAGGTCACTCGTTCCTTGGGCTTGTATTCTTCGGCTCTTTTAGCGATATTATCAAGCGGAACTTTTCCCTCACCCTCGCCAAACTCAACTTTTACGTTGATATGTCCGTCTGGCTTTTTGTGGGAAAGCAGTACTACCGTCTCAACATGATAAGTATTTGGAAACATATCAAAACATTTTACTTTATTTAAAGTGTAGTTTTCACTAAGCAATTTAATATCTCTTGCAAGTGTCATTGGTTCACATGAAATATAGATAATCTTATTTGGTAAAAATTCTTTAATTACATTTATTGTCTTTTTATCCATTCCACTTCTAGGTGGGTCAGTTATAATTACGTCAGGTTTATCACTAATTTTATCTATTAAATCTTCAACTTTTCCACACATGAAGTCGACATTATCAATGTTATTTAACTCTAGATTTGCAACTGCATTCATATAAGAGTTCTTGTTTACTTCAATAGACAATACTTTTTTTGCCTTTTTAGAAGATACAATACTAAGTGTTCCGACACCTGAATATAAGTCAAGCACATTGTTAGTAGTATCTAAATTACTTTCTAATTCTTTAAATAAAAGTCCACAAATATAAGAATTTACTTGAAAGAAACTTTTAATATCTATTCTAAATTTATAATCATTGATATTCATTATCAAATAGTCATTCTTTTCATTACTGATTACATCACTCCCGTTTGTCCTGATTACATAACTATCGCTTGTTTTATCACATATATTATCTATTTCTTCATTTAATCTATTGTCAAGTAGTAAACACTTTTCAATATTAATAACTTCGTTTGTCCCTTCTTTCATATAACCTACTTTATTATTACTAATATGTAAAGTTACTTTATTTCTATAGTTTAGTACTTTATCACTTGGTACGATTTCTAAGTCAGTTACTATTCCTGCATATTTTTCTAATATGTTTTTTACTTTATCTTTTTTAAAATCTAGTTGAGCACAATAAGACATATGCATTATATTACATCCTCCACACACTCCATAATATGGACAAGCAGGAACTACACGACTATCTGAAGTACTTATATATTTAGTAACTTTTCCTAGATTAAACTTTTTATATTCCTTAGTTATTTCAATATCTGCCACTTCTTTAACAAGTATATTTGGAATAAATGTAATTTTATTATCTATTTTAGTAATACCTTTTCCTTCATGATTTAATTTTGTTATAGTTACTTCCATATTTCTATCGTGCCTTCTTCTCCATTAATTTTTACCTCAGTAGCGCTTTTTAATTTTTCAAAATCTAAATTATTAATTTTTGTAATACATGGGACATTAAGTTCTCTTGCAATAATTGCAGCATGACATAGTAAACTTCCTTTTTCAGTTACTAAGCCACCTACTTTTTCCAATATATTCATCCATCTTACATCAGTTTTCTCTGCAAGTAAAATACTGCCTTCTACAAAATTATTTACATTTTTAAAATCTTTCAAATAAACGAGTTTTCCTTCATAAACACCAGGAGATACACCTAGACCAGTTATTAGATTACCATTACTAGTCTTATTATTCAAATTGATTTTAACTTGCTTTGTAATACTTCTAAGTTGTAATAATACAAGTTCATTATCTATAATAGCCCATTCTAAATCACATAAATTACCCAAAGATTTTTGAATATTTATAAATGTTTTTCCAATATTTATACCACATAGTAATGTGTTATCATTTTCTTTAAACTCTACACATGTGCTTGTTAGTTCTCCCGATACTAATTTTTCTCCAACATCATTTACATATTCATAAATACCTTTATTAACATCAATTCCAAACCATACACCTGAACAAGTAACTTCTTTATACTCATTTATAACAACAGCCATTTCTCCATTTTTAAGTTTATTTTTTTCTATATAGTTTCTAACTCTTTCAGAATTAACTGAATCTTTTACTTTGTTTATATTATAAAGTAAATCATTATATGAAACATCTAAATAACTTTCAAACATTCCTGCAAAAGAGTATTTATCTCCATCTTCCACTGCACATGAACTTCTTACTGAATATCTAATATTTTTATTCAATATGTTAAGTACAGATGCATCTATATTTACATTTGTAGGTATAACATATGTAAGAGGTATTTTAAAACCTAAACTATAAAGACAAGCTAACCCATAAGCTTTTCCACCAATTAAAAGTGTTAATTGTTCTTTTGGAAATATATTATAAAGAAGAGATAATATTTCTATGTTAAGTATTTGTTTACTTCTTAATTTATCAAAATAAAAAGTATAATTTTCAGAATAAGGACATGATATTTCATTAAGTAGTTTTTCTAAAACTGTTCTTCCTAAAAAATTTTGCTTTTCTTGATATTCCTTTATAAAGAAATATTTTTTTATAAGTGTATCTTCACTTTCATTAATCCCGTCTATTTCTTCTAAAGCAACTAAATAATTTGCTCCATAACGTTCTTTTAACTCATTTATTAAATCATTAGAAAATTTGCTGTTTTCTGTTATTAATTCAATAATGCTAAAATAATTTTCTAATTCTATTATGTAATCATAGTTTCTAGTTTGCTCAATTTTTTTTATTATCTCTAATTCTTTTTTATATACACTGTCACATAAACTTGGTATATTTTCAAAATTAATTTCTTCTAAAAAATTTAAAAACTCTTCATTAATTATACTATAAAGCAACATTTTATTAACATTATCTATACTAAACATTAAACATAATTTTTGCCTTAATTTATTTATATTCATTTTTAACACCTTCTTTAATTTAATTTTATCAAAAAAAGTCATAATTGTCTATGAATTTAAATTTTACTATGTCGTTTTCAAAAAGTATATTTTGGTAAAGTTTGACAATAATAGAAATATGAATACATTGGATATAATTAAAAACTTGTATAAATTAAAAGAAAACATGCCTGACTTGATAATCAAAAAAATTAACATTGGGTTTTTTAAGCATGTATACGTGGTATCAAATGAAAGTGTAAGTAGTGGTGACAGAATAAATGATTTTATTTTAAAATATTTTAGTAACAAAAGTATTATTGGTAATAAGGTGCTTGAAAACTTAAAAAAAGACATAAACGAGCATATACCGAGCATCAACTTTAAAAGTGTTAATGATGAAAAAAAACTTTATGAGCTACTTTTTAGTGGATTTACTTTAGTAATTTACAAAAATACCTGTATTGCATACGAAACAAGAGCCGAATTAGATAGAGGTGTAACTGAACCAACAAGCGAACCAGTTATTCGTGGACCTAAAGATTCATTTACTGAAAACTATCAAAAGAATCTAGGCCTTATTAGGAAAAGAGTTAAAAGTGAACACTTACTAATAAAAGAACTTACTCTAGGTGTTCAAGGTAAAAGTAAAGTAGGACTTTTATACATGGACAATATTTGTGAAGATGAGTTAATTAATGAAGTTTATTCAAAATTAAAGATTATTAATGTAGATGGTGTAATGGATGTTAACTATTTAAAAAGTTATATAGATAATTCTAATAAAACGTTATTTCCAACTTTATTGTATACTGAAAAACCGGATGACGCGTCAAGATATTTACTTGAAGGAAGAGTTATTGTTACAATGGAAAACTCTCCAAGTGTAATAGTGTGTCCTACATTCTTTATTGATTTCTTTCAAAATAGTGAAGACTATTACCATAAACCTTTCTTTTCAACATTCATGAGAGTTATTAGACTTCTTGCATTTATTTTGGCTATTGTTACTCCCGCTTTCTTTATTGCATTAACATCATACGACCCTGAAATTCTTCCAGTAAACTTATTAATAAACTTTTCTATGCAAAGAAGTAATGTCCCATTTCCTGTTATTATTGAAGCATTTATTCTTTTATTTACATTTGAACTATTATATGAAGGAGACGCAAGAACGCCAAATAACCGAGGTACTTCCTTAAGTATTTTAGGTGCTTTAGTTTTGGGAGATGCAGCAGTAAATGCAGGGTTAATTTCTCCCATTATGGTAATTGTAGTCGCAGTTAGTTCAATAAGTAGTTTAATATTTATTTACTATGATATGCAAGGAAGTATTAGATTTTGGAGATATATTCTTATGTTTTTTTCTGCAACATTTGGAGTAATTGGTTTTATCATGGGGATACTTCTTCTCATTATAAATTTATCTAGCATTAAAATATTTGGTAAACCCTACACTATTCCAATTTTTCCATTCATTTTTAGTCAACAAGGTAATGCTATTTTAAGAAAAGATATTAAATCATTAAATAAAAGACCTAGTTATGTAACTAAAAAGAATATTTTTAGAAAGGGGTAATTTATGAAAAAAGTAATTTTATTAATATTTTTGACTTTCATTTGTACAGGCTGTTATAACTATAAAGAACTTAACGAGCTCGGCATCGTAAGCGCTATGGGGATTAGCAAAGATGGTGACTTATATAACTTAGACATTCAATTATTGAATGTTTTAGATAGTGAAAAAAGTGGTCTTAATAAAAGTCCGATTACAGTTATAAGTGGACAAGGTGAAACCATATTTGAAGCAGCAAGAAGTATGAATAAAAAAACAAGTAAAGTTTTCTTTCTGGCTGATGTTGATTATGTGTTTTTAGATCAAAGTGTTTTAAATGATGGACTTGATGAGATAATAGATTTTCTTATTAGAGATACTAGACTTTCTTTGAATTTTCTAGTTGTTACTTCTACTGAGAATAAAAGTCTTGATATCTTGTCTAGCATAAGTCACTTTGATACAAACTCTGCAAATAATTTATATGATGCTATAATGAACAGTGAAACCAGATATGGTGGAATTAATAGTTTGCATGTAAGAGAATTAATAAATAATTACTATGCAAAAGGAAAATATACATTATTTCCAAACGTTTATATAAAAGATACTAGTAAAAGTAGTGAGAATGATAGTCTTGAAGACTCAAAAAGCGAAAGTTACGTTGAAGTTAAAAACATGGTATTTTTTAAAGATAAGGAAGCAATTGAATTAACTGATGAAGAAACAAAAGGAGTGAACTTTTTAAGAAATAAAATTAAAAACGCAACATTAACAATTGAATGTGATGGTGGGTACTTCACTATTGAAACTCTAGAAAGTAAAATGAAACTAAAAAGTAAGTTAAATATAGACCAACTTAATGTTAAGGGGAATGTTGGTGCTGAAATTGTTTATTATGGTTGTAAAGATAATTTAGATAACGCTGATGTATTAAAAAGTATCAGTAAAAAAGCAGAAAAAGAGGTTGAAAGTTATATTACTAAGGCATTTAATAAAAGCAAAAAATATAATTATGATTTTCTAGGACTTGGTAACTACATATATAAAAATAACTATAAATATTTTGATTTTGAAAATAAAGACTGGAACAAAGATGGGTTAAATAAATTAAATTTAAAATATAACATAGATGTATCACTATATAAACAAGGAAATTTAAGAGGTGACTTATGACAAATTACAAATTAAGTAGTTTAAGTTTTACTTTTATATTTATATGCATTATTAATGCAATGCTACCAGGTACTTTAATTCCATATATGTTAGTTACTGCTAAAACAAGTGTATTTATAAGTATATTTATAGGTTTTCTTCTTGGATTTTTAATAATCTTTCTATTCTTTAAAATATTTGATTTTCTTCCTGAATATAGTTTATTTAAAAAAATAGATTATGTATTTCCAAAGTTCGTAAGTAAAATTATAGTTTCTATCATTCTCTTATTTATGTTTATCTTTGCAGTATTTGTTTTTTGGAGATACTCTACATTTATATCTTTAGAATTTCTTGATGAGACACCAAACAGTTTAATTACATTAATTTTAATTTTACCAGTTATCTATTCAACAATGTATGATATTGATACTCTTGCAAGAATTAGTACATTCTGCTTATTTATTGGTGCTTTTCTATTTTTTAATAATGTGCTATCTCTTTTGGGACAAGTTGATTTTAGTAATTTATTACCACTATTGAATAAAGATTTTTCACATCTATCAAAAAGTTCTGTAATGTTTTCAATGTTATGTGTTGTACCAATTTTAAGTCTTCTTGTTATTCCAAAAAATAATATAGTTGATAAAGAAAATGTTAAAAAAAGCATATTAATTGGATACATCATTAACACCATTTGTGTATCAATAATTTTTCTTTGTACAATTGGTGTTCTTGGAATTGATGTAAGTATATTATTTACTTTTCCAAGTTATGAAGTATTAAAAACTATTAATATGTTTAGTTTTCTTGATAATATAGAAAACATTAATATTCTAATATGGGTGTTATTTATGACACTTAGTTTACAATATAATTTACAGACGATTAAAACTGGGCTTTATGAAGTATTTAATGTTAAAACTAAGAAAAAGCAATATATTGTTATGGGTATAATTATTTCTTTATTAATTGGTGTTATAATCTATTTAATACCATATGAAAATTATATAAATAGGTATAAAAATATTTATGCTTACTCGCCTTTCATACTACTTGTTCTTTCAGTTATCATAGTAAGTTTTGTATTTATTTGTGGAAAAATTAAAATAAAGAGTAAAAAAGTATAAATTTTATTAAAATTACTTTACTTTTTTTAAATAATTTGGTATATTATTGTTGTCCCGAGAGGGATAAATATTCACAAATGTGTTCAACAACACAAAGCCTAGCATTGCTAGGTTTTTAATTTGTTAGAAAAGTATTTACAAACTTAGTTTTAAAAAGTATAATTAGTAGTGTGACTGCCCCATAGCCAAGTGGTAAGGCAATGGTCTGCAACACCAGTATCCACCGGTTCAAATCCGGTCTGCGCCTCTCCTGAAGGGCCTCAGAAACTTCTTGTTTCTGGGGTTTTTTCTTGTCCAGAAACAATCTTCAAAATATCGTTTAAATTTATCGCTATGACGTTTTGAGTCAGGTACAAAGCATACATTATCAAAAACACTTTGACCAGGAGTAGAACGAGTGGTACCTATTATTTTATCAGGTTGGGATGCATGTAAAAGTGGTTTGGCGGTCAGGTAAAGGAGTATAGAGATCATTTGGGTATGCAGGACGTAATACTTTACTTTTTGCCAATGCAATGTCATTTGCATTCATACCAATTTGAGATAGTACGTCTTCAAGATTATCTGATACATGAATAGAGACCTCTGTTGAATAATGTAGTATCATTGTAACCTCCTTTGCTTTAGGTGAACTATACA
>ENA-OOPV01000166-OOPV01000166.1-human-gut-metagenome-genome-assembly--contig:-NODE-166-length-9316-cov-1.750351_pt1 | contig 9316 bp, 10 predicted proteins | sample MGYA00241081_ERZ501147 | MGnify/ENA primary metagenome ERZ501147 (study PRJEB25962, sample SAMEA2042435) | human gut metagenome | biome: human gut; feature: human-associated habitat; material: faeces...
TACAAATAATTTTGAAGTGAAATATTCCAATGAACGGATGACACCAGATTCTGACGAGTTCATGTTATTAGCAAAGAGTAACCCCATAGATACCTTAAAGGGAATTTTTGCCTCAAAAAGTAAGTCTTTGGAGCAAGAAGAAGAAGTTAGATATACGTTACAACCAATAAAAGAGTCTCAATATATAGACATTCCAGATAACGCTGTTACGGGTATATACATCGGGGCAAGATGTTCTGATTTTGATAAAAATCTTATATTGAAAACCATAAAATCTATGAGGAATTGTCAAATGAAGTTTAAAGAAGATTCTTTCGATATGGATAACGAAGAAATTAAACTATAAATAAAAAGAATAATGACATGGGGAAATTTGAACGTATTATAATTTACGGCATATCGGTCGTTTCCTTTATACTTTCCATAGCTGCTTTATGTCGAACTTATCCACGATATATATCCTACGAAGAATGTAATTTAGGTTTTGATTATATGGGAGTAATTGTTGGGGTTTTAGCTCTTTTAGTTGGTTTCTTAGTTGCATGGCAAATCTATAAAACAATTGATGTTGATAAGACAATAGCTATGATGTCGCACAGTAGCCGGGAGGCCATTGCCGAGGATATGTTTTATAGAGGATACAGTAATGGGATAGGGGGTAATACAGGTTCTTTCTTTCCGACAATAAAGACTTGTGTGGCAGCTCTAAATTTAAACTTCACAGAAGAAAAAGCGGCATGCTTCTTAGAAGTTATAAAAGCTTACGAGGCTCTTTTAGGAAATGATATTCAATTGATTGATAAAACAAAATTAGAAATTGATAAAATAAGATTTAAATCGAAATCTGTTGATAAGTGCTATAAAATATTAGCCCAAAAAAAGAAAGAAGCGAAAGAATATGAGAAAAAGCAAGAGGAAAAACGTGCAAACAAGAATACGTGTCAGTAAATTTATCTCCAAATTAGAAAACAATAAAATCAGATTTATCGTAGATGATGTTATAAAATTCCTTGAAAGAGAAAAAAGAAGAGGAAGAACATACCACGGAGTAATAATGGACCCACCAAGTTATGGAAGAGGTCCAAATGGCGAGGTTTGGAGACTAGTTGATAATCTAAAAGAATTACTTCTAAAAGTAAAAGACATATTAGATGAAAACTATTCATTTGTTTTAATTAATTCATACACAACAGGAGTAAGCCCAACATCATTAAATAACATTTTAAGCATGACTTTTAAAGGAAAAAATATAGAAACAGGAGAAATAGGATTACCAATAACAGAAAACAACTTAGTACTTCCTTGTGGAATATATGGAAGAATTGACTGAGTTAAATATCTTATACGAAGATAATCACATAATAGTAGTAGAAAAGAAACCTAATATTCCAGTATGCGAGGACTCTTCAAAAGACAAAGATTTACTAACTATTATAAAAGAGTATATAAAAGTAAAATATAACAAACCAGGTAACGTCTACTTAGGACTTGTCCACCGACTTGATAGACCTGTCGGAGGAGTAATGGTATTTGCAAAAACTTCAAAAGCTGCTTCTAGGCTTAGTAAACAAATAAATGAAAATAAATTTGCTAAAACATACATCGCAGTTGTTGAAGGAAAAATGAACAAAAGTGACACACTCACAGACTACTTAATAAAAGACGAAAAAACTAACACTAGTTATATAGCAACAAAAGAAAAAGGTAAACTTTCTATTTTAGACTATACCTTAATTTCTTATAAAGATAACATGAGTCTTGTAAAAATAAACTTACATACTGGTCGTTCACATCAAATAAGAGTACAGTTTTCAAGTAGAAATCATCCTTTAATTGGAGATGCAAGATATAATAAAAATGCTGACTTAAAAACAAATATAGCCTTATTTGCAATATCTCTAAGTTTCTACCATCCAGTTACAAAAGAAAAAATGTCATTCAATTTAGACATACCAAAAAGATACCCATTTAACATATTCTAGGGTATCTTTTAACATATATAATTATTTATTTTATTTTTTTATTAAAACATGATAATGAAATGAAGAATAAGTTTTACCATTTGATTCATAAAAATCTTCAATATGATTAATAAATTCAATTTTAAAATCTTTAAATAAAGTTTTAATCAAATCATAATCAGCATAAAAATGTGGCACCTTGTATTCAGGCCCTTCTTCCATTCTAAGTCTAGTGTTCTCATCAATTAAAGGCCAAGAAGTTTGTTTAAATCCCCAAGTAGATTTAGAACCAAGAGTTAAATATATTTCTCCATTATCTTTAAGAACTCTATAAAGTTCCTTAATAATTTGTTTTACTCCCAAAGTATCCTGGTGTGAAATAACATTTCTACATAAAATACAATCAAAACTATCATTTTCATATGGTAACTCAAGCATATCTCCTTCTTTTAAATTAGCACTTAAATTAAGACTATCTAACCATTCTTTAGTTTTATCTAGTCCATATTTACTAATATCAAAGCCACAAGTATTAAATCCATTTCCAGCAAACAAAACAGTATGTCTTCCAATACCACAACCTAAATCCAAAAAGTCTTTAAAACCTAGATTACTCCATCTATTAAGTAAATAATAGGATTCTATACTAGGCACTTTCCATGTAGAATTAATATCATCACTTGCTATTTTCCAATTCCATCCCTTTGATTTTGTCATCTTTAACCTCCTCATAGATAATTACTATTTAATGTAATTTTAACTTATTATAAAACATAAGTCAATTAGTTAATTAATTAAGCAATAAGTCTCTCGACTCATCTTCAGTGAAATTATCAAATCTGGTTTTATTTAAAGCCTTTATTTTTTTTCAACTTTGATCAAAATAAATTAAAGTATAAATATTAAATCTCAAAATTTTGATACTAAAGTTTACTTAAAAATCTATTAATTTGTTTTTGTAAAGTTTCCTAATAAAGAAAAAGTATCTAAAAATCTTTGCTTATTATAGTCTAATTCATAAGTATCATCTTTATTTTTTGTGAAGTAATGATTATATCTTTTTGTTACTAACTCTTCGATATTTTCTTTATTTTTTTCCTCATGAATCTTTGTTTTTAAAATTTCTCTTTCCACAATTCGTTTGATTTTTTCTTCCTGCATAACAAAATCTAATAATTCTTTAAGGCCTTTTCCGTTTAAAAATAATGATAATTTATTTCTGCTATGTACTTTAAGTCCTAAACAATAAGGTAAGAATATGTGTTTGACTATTAAATCCTCATCATAAATACCAGCATACGAAGTATTAAAATAAGTGCTTAATAAATCATAATCAGATAAAATTCTATTTATTTTTCTCATATCAAGTTTGAAATAATCAATTACTGAGAATAAAGAATAATTCGAAAATTGACTAGTCTTATTAATATTAAATACATTTCCTAAATATTTTTCGGTATCTATTTCATCTAATTCTAATATTAAATCATAAAATTTGTTTAAATAACTATATCCATCAAAATTATTTCCATAGTAATTATTGATTGTGTGACTTAATTGTTCATTATTAGTGGATATTATAAATACTATACTATCATTGTTAAAAAAGTGTTTTAGAGTTTCTAACAAATTTACGGCGAAACTGGGTTTACATCTATCTAACTCATCTATAATAAAAAGTAACTTTTTATCTTTTGATATTATATTTTCCAATAATTGATTAAGTGCATTTCTCTTTTTTTCTGTTGTAAATATTTCATTAGATATATCTTCAAATGATGTGAATTTATCTAGGTCTACTAAATTTCCGCTTATAGACTTTAACAATTCTTTCAAGTTAAAAGGTAATTCCACTTTGCTATCAACTGATTGCTTTTTTTCATCTGGGTATTCATTAATTAAATTGTAAATTATTGATAATAATGGTGAATCATGCATATCATTTTCCCAAGCATTATAATAAAACACACTATAATTTGCTTTAAATTTTTTTATAGAATCTTTATTTAGTACATTTAAATCTTCTTTCTTATTAATTAGTTCTAGTTGTTTTACGAATATTGTCTTTCCAGTTCCCCAATTTCCATCAATGGAAATAACCACATTACTGGATAAACTATTTAATATATCAATTAATTTACTTAGTTTTTTATTCCTTCCTAAATAATCTTTTTTAATACTATCAACAAGATTCTCTTCGGTAAGCTTCATATCATATTTTTTCATTTTATTTATCCTCCCCCATTGGCAAATGCATGTTTATTTCTTCCTCAGTGGGTAATTTTTCTTGAATTTCTTGAGTTAGTTGGTCAAAAATTTTATATTCACTAACTCCTACCGGTTTATTTATATATTTAAGAGTGTAATCAACTATTTTATTGCTTTTATGTTGACATAATATAATTCCTATTGAAGGATTATCATTCTTATCTTTTACTTCTTCATCTAAAGCCGTAAGATAGAAACTCATTTTACTTGCGAATTCCGGTTTGAATTCTACAACTTTTAATTCTACCGCAATATAACATTTTAATTTAATATGATAAAACAGCAAATCAATATAAAAATCATGATTATCTATTGTTATTTTATACTGATTACTTACAAAAGAAAAACCATTTCCGAGTTCCAACAAAATATTTTTTAATCTATCCAACATTTTATTTTCTAATTCTTTTTCTTTATAATCTTCTGTTAATTCAATCAAATCAAATATATATGGCTCTTTCATCATATTGTTAGCAAGATCACTATTTTGTTTTAACGTTAATTCAAAATTATTATGTTTTATAGAACTTACTTGTCTGTCATAAAGATTGGTATCTATTTGATAAACAAGAATACTATCAGACCAGCCATCTTCTATACATTTATTCATATACCATTTTCGAATTTTCTTTTCTTTTACTTTTTGCATTAACGTAATGTTATGTTTCCATGGCAATTGTGCAACCAGTTGCACAAATTCTTCATCATCTTTATATTCATTATAAAAGGTTTTCATATATTTTAAATTACGAACTGAAAAACCCTTTAAAGTAGGAAAAGACATCTTTAATTCCATAGCGACATTATCTATAAATTTGTTTCCCCATTTACTATTTTCTTCCAATGTTTTACCGATATTAAAGTATAAATCTACCAATTTTTTATTAGCATCTGTCATGATCTCCAATTGAGTTTTAGTAATAACATTTTTAATATTACTTGTTATTTCTTGAAATGATTTATCTAGCATAATTGAACCTCCTCATCTTCTCATATGAATATTATACCATTTTGAAAAAATTATTTATACTATTTTAGGTGCATTTATTAATTTTTTAATCAAAACAAACACTCATTAAACTACTTAATATAAAATTTAATAAGTTTTATTCAAAACAAACAAAAAGTGGAGCCTTTCGGCTCCTTCAGGGGGTTTTGGTTGAATACACTCTCACCTTAAAAGATCGTAAGAGTGATCCGCATAGCTATTTCTCTGCTATGCTAATTAAATGATATAAAATTTTTTTAAAAATGTCAATTGCTTTTTAAAAATTTAATTAAAAAGTTGAAAAACTTTACACAATTTTATATAATTAAATAGGTGAAGATATGCAAGTAATAAAAAAGAGATTTAGAAAGGATAGATTTTTTTTAATTATTATGATTTTCGTGTTCATAGTTATACTAGTTTTTAGTTTAACTAAAATAAAAACATGGTTAAAAGATAGAAATAATAATAATGAAGTAATTGATAAAATAACAGAAGAAGTAAAAATAGATGAAATCAAAGATGATGATAATACAGAATTAATTAATAGTGACAAGGAAGAAAAAACAAGTGACTACTGGTATTATGTTAATTTTCCTTTAATAAATGTAGATTTTAACAACTTAAAAAAAATCAATGATGAAACAGTTGGATGGATAAACGTTAATAATACTAACATAAACTATCCATTTGTAAGAAGTAGAGATAACGACTACTACTTATCACATTCATATGACAAAACATACAATAATGCCGGATGGGTATTTATGGATTACAGAAATAATAGAGACTTAAATAACAAAAACACAATTCTATATGCACATGGAAGAATGGACAAAACCATGTTTGGTTCTCTATACATGACACAGTATTCTTCATGGTATCAAAATAAATCTAATCACATAATAAGAATATCAACAGAATTAGAAAATACCCTTTGGCAAGTCTTTAGTGTTTATAAAATAGAAGAAGAGAGTTATTATATCAAAACAGACTTTAGTAATGATACAGAATTTAATGATTTTTTAACAACTATTAAAAATAGAAGTAAATATGATTTTAATACAGAATTAACTTCGAGTGATAAAATATTAACACTTAGTACATGCGCTAATGATAAAGAAAGATATGTAGTGCATGCTAAGCTTATTAAGAAGAGTGCAAGAGAGTAGTTGAAAAAAATGAAAGAAATAAATTATGAAGTTTTAGAAAGTATGGGATTACTTGATTATTATTTTGATTTAAGTAAATTTATACATAATTTTATAAATAAAAACTATCCTTTAAACGAAGAAGATATTAGAAGTTTATCAGCAAATGAAACAACACCTAATATTGAAATGAGAAATGAAATGTTTAAAGTAATGAATGAAGAATTACTAAGGATACTTGAGTATCAAAAAAGACTTAACCAGAAATTTATGATTGATTTAGAAAATCAAAAGGAAGTAAAACCAATAAATATTGGGGAATATAATAAAGAGATATTTAACTACAAGGAACAACTCTTAAAAGCAAGATATGAGTATTTAATGGAAAACGAAACAAAAAGAAGTAAATAAATTTGGCACTAATAAAAGTGCTTTAATTATCACTTGACAATTGAGTACCTGTTCAACTATAATATAATTAGTTGAGTAAAAGTTCAACTGAAAGGATCTATAATATGAGTATTAATGAATATAATTGTGACTGTAATGTAATACATGAAAGTGTAGTAAAAGAAGTTAAAAAAAGTATGCTTAGCGATAAAGTAATAAATGAAGTGGCCTCGTTTTTTAAGATAGTAGGAGACCCCACAAGAACTAAGATATTATCTATACTCGACAAGAACGAACTATGTGTATGTGACATTGCAAACTTACTTAATATGACTAAATCTAGTATAAGCCATCAATTAAAAACTTTAAAAGAGGCGAGTATTGTAAAAAGTAAGAAAGACGGAAAAGAAGTATATTACACATTAGATGATGAACACGTAAGCGAAGTATTTGAAGTTGCTTTATACCATATTGGACATAAAAAGGAGAAAAAATAATGAAAAAATATAAATATAACATAAACAATTTAGACTGCGCTAATTGTGCAAGAAAAGTTGAAGAAAGTTTAAATGAAAATAAAGATTTTAAAAACGTAATAGTTAACTTTAATACAAAGAAGTTAATTTATGGATCTGATAAAGAGTTTACACTTCCAGAGTTAAACAAACTTGTTAAAGAAGTAGAGCCTGATGCATTTATTACAGATGAAGAAGTAAATATTAAAAAAGAATATCATTTTAGTATATTAGTTATTGCAGTTATTATTGGACTAATTGGATATTTTGTTAAAATGCCTACATATTTAAAATGGATATTTTATGTAATAAGTTATTCTATGCTATTATATAGGTGTATTATAAATTCTTTAAAACTATTAATTAAGAGCAAGACAATTAATGAAAATTTACTAATTACAGTTTCCTGTTTAGGCGCATTGTCACTTGGTAATGTTCTTGAAGGAATAATGGTAATTACACTCTATACAATAGGAAAAATACTTGAAGAAAAAGCTATTAATAATTCTAGAAATTCTATAAAAGATTTAATGGATTTGACTGATAAAACTGTTAACATCAAAGTTGGTAAAGAAGTTAAGAACATTTTAGTAGAAGATGTCAAAGTAGGAGATATTCTATTAGTTAAAAAGGGAGAAAAAATTGGAGTAGATGGAATTATTAAAAGTGGGGCTAGTTCTATAGATAGTTCCGCACTTACTGGAGAAAGTGAACCGGTTTTTATTAAAGAAGGAGATAAAGTTTTATCAGGAAGTATTAACTTAGGAGATATTATTTTGGTTGAAGCAACAAGTACATTTGAAGACTCTACTGTAAGTAAGATACTTGAAATGCTTGAGTCTGCTACTGATAAGAAAACTAAAACTGAAACTATAGTAAGTAAAGGTAGTAAAATATATACACCAGTTGTATTAGTACTTAGTATTTTAGTTATGCTTGTTCTTCCACTTTTCGGAGTAAGCGTGTCTTCTTCAATTTATAGGGGACTAACATTCTTAGTAATATCTTGCCCATGTGCAATTGCCATAAGCGTGCCACTTTCTTATTTCACTGGAATTGGTGTATGTAGTAAAAATGGAATATTAGTAAAAGGTAGCAATTATTTAGATAGTTTAAGTAGTGCAAAAAATATAATATTTGATAAGACTGGTACTTTAACTAATGGAACTTTTAAAGTGACAAATATTGATATAAAGGATGAAGACTTGACTGACGAGTACAATAAAGACGATATAATGGAAATACTTTTGATGGGAGAAAGTTTGAGTAACCATCCAATTGCTAAAAGTATAATGAGTATTAGTAATAGAAATGTTGATAACTCTAAAATTAAGAACTTTAAAGAGATTAGTGGTAAGGGAATAACTTTTCAACTTGATGATAAACAAGTAAGTATTGGAAATAATAAAATGGACGAATGCAAGGAAATTGCAAGTATTCATATGCATATTAACAGAAAACACGTAGCTTCAATATTTATAAAAGATGGAATTAAAAAGAACACTAGTACTGTTATTAAAAGTCTTCAAAAGAATGATATTAAGACTTATATGTTTACTGGAGATAAGAAAGACATTGCTTTAGAAATTGGTGAAATTTTAGGAATTGATGAAATAAAATATGAAATGCTTCCAACTGATAAATTTAAGGCTTATGAGAAAGTAGAAGAAAGCGGTCCAACTATATTTGTCGGAGATGGAATAAACGATGCACCTGTATTAAAAAGAAGTAGTGTAGGTATTTCAATGGGTGGTGTGGGTTCAGACCAAGCAATTGAAGCAAGCGATATTGTAATAGTCAATGACGATTTAAATAAGATACCACTTGGAATAAATATTAGTAAATACACTAAACATATTATTAAAGAAAATTTGATATTTGCAATTGGCGTTAAAGTAGTAATTTTAGTTCTTAGTGTTGTAGGACTTGCAAGTATGTGGCTTGCAGTGTTTGCTGATACTGGTGTAACTTTATTAACAATTTTAAATACTCTTAGAATTATAAAGAAGTTTAAATAATACAAGCTTATGCTTGTTTTTTTGT
>ENA-OOPV01000176-OOPV01000176.1-human-gut-metagenome-genome-assembly--contig:-NODE-176-length-8805-cov-1.527200_pt1 | contig 8805 bp, 25 predicted proteins | sample MGYA00241081_ERZ501147 | MGnify/ENA primary metagenome ERZ501147 (study PRJEB25962, sample SAMEA2042435) | human gut metagenome | biome: human gut; feature: human-associated habitat; material: faeces...
CACCTGTATCATATGGCACCATTCAATTAGAATGGGGAGACGATAATAGTTACTATATCGAAATAGAGCTAGAACAACCTATCGAGAATAGATACAAAATCACTATATTTATATTGAACAATATAGATGACACTCAGATGTTTAAATCAATAGAGTTTGAAGATTATATGCTTATCGATAATCTAGTAGAATTATTCATTAATAGCTAGGAGGGATATTATATGGATATTAAAGAAAAAACTGACAAAATATTAAAAGAGTTTGGTGAATATTGCGAACATAAAGATTGTGAAAGAATTTGTCCTAGTGACATATACGAAAGATGCTTCGCAGAATATGTAGCTAAAACATATATGAAAGACGATAATGATGGTCTTGAAATAAACGGCATTATATATGAGAAAGATTTAAAATTAACAGCAGAACAAATTGAAGATTTGTTTTTTGACTGGCTTGAATCATTAGGTTTAGAATTTGGAGGAGGTATAGATTATGTCAACTGCAATGAAGAAGAATGATGATAATAACAAAAAAGTTAACAAAATGAAAGAGATTAACTTTATACCATGGCACTCATATATAGGTCTAGCTATACCATATTTCTGCTTTGGTATATGCTTTGACCGAGCATTAAATCATACAGATATTCTAGCATTAATAATAGGTACAGCATTTGTATTACAAATGACTATAGTAGTGTATCTATCATTACGAGATCTTAATAAGACATATAATAGACTATTTAGAAAGAATAGCGAGGACAAAGATGAATAAAGTTAAATGTGTTGATAAGTATAGATGTACATCTAATAAATGTGAATACTGTTCACGTAATAAAAACGCTAAATTAAAAGATGAATTTGAAGATCTTGGTTATGATCCTACATGTGCAAATTATTATACAGACTGTGTAAATGACCCCGCTTATCAGCTTCATTGTTATGAAAAAGGATGGGTCAAATACTGCGAATCAGACGTAGATGATTTAAGACAAAAAGCACGACGTACTTGTAGTTGTGGTTATGGAGCGCCATTTTATAAAAGCTATAAGGAGGAATAAATATGACATATTGTGAAATATCATACAGAGAACCATTTAATTGGTTAAATAAAGGACATTTCTATAAATACGATAAGCATTACTTTTTCGTAACGCCTAAATATGCTATTAACATATTATATGATACAGCATACGCTCCACATCCATTTAAACCCGTATTATATAATGAAGTAACATATAGCTACGCTAAAGAGTTTCTCGACAAGATATATAACGAGAATTACGATGGAATCGAAGACCTAGGAGAAGTATTAATAATTACAAATCCTGGAGTCTTATCGAATAAAGATGGAGGATTCGATTCTATAGAGGCTATAAAGATAATAACATATGATTCAAATGAAGATACATTTCATAAAAGACTTGAATATAAGAAAAATTGGTTTCAATACGATGATATTATCGAGTGGTTAAATAAAGGAGGTAAACCAGATGAATAGAGCAGAAAGAGAAATACATGCTAAGAATCAAGTGAAAAATATGGAAGATTTATGCGCATATGATATAAACAGATGCGTCGTTAATAGTGTTGTATATTTAGACACTGATACAATACCAGGAGTTATGACATCAACTCCGTATAAAACTATAATGAGAGTAGAGAACAGCAATACTGTTAACGCTATATTTAATTGTGATACTGATTACTTTAAAGTAGCTGTATTAAACTTTGCATCTTATAATAATCCTGGTGGAGGCTTTTTAAGAGGAGCTATGGCTCAAGAAGAAGCATTATGTCATAAAGGTATATTATTCAATGTACTAAATAACGTACGTTTCAGAAAAGAATTCTATGAACCTAATCACAGAAACTCTAATAGAGGCCTATACGGCAATAACTTAATATATACACCAAATGTATTGTTTGCAGATGAATATATATGCACATATGTAGATGTTATAACTTGCGCTGCGCCTAATGCTAAAGTAGCACAAGAAAAATATAGAGTAAGTGAAAATGAATTAACTGACACTATGAGATCTAGAATACAACACATATTATTTTCTGCTTATAATAATCAAGTCGATGTATTAATACTAGGAGCATTCGGATGTGGAGTATTTGGTAATAACCCATATACCGTAGCTCGCTTATTCAAAGAAGAGCTAGAAACAACATTTGAAGGAGTATTCAGAGAAGTTATATTCGCTATACCTAATAGTAGTATAAATAATAATTTCTTAGCATTTAATCGTACATTCGAAGGAGACAAATGGCATAAAAAGTAATTTAAGAGAAGTATCGAATACAGATAGAACCATATTCGAAGAATTAAGAAGCTTATTTGAAGAAATGGATGAACATTATAAAGAGGTAAACAATGAAATTTAGATTCACAAAAAGAGACTTAAAAACAACACTTAAGAATCACTACAAAAGAAAAGATACTACATATGCCATAATCGATACTGCACTTTATATAATATTAATGCTTATAAGTGTATATGCACTAGAATTTATGACTAGTGCAGATAAGTTTACTGTATATTTATTAAGTGCAGTTATCGCAGGCGTATCTAATTTATATATAGGTTATTTAATTAAAGAGGAGGATTAATTATGATATTTAAAGAAAGAGATAAAGTAAGACCAGTAAATGAAAAGATAAAAAGCTTACATTGCCCAAGTTGGCATCCAGATAGAAAGAGATTAGAAAATCTTTTAACAGAAGAACAAAATAAGAGATATACTTCAGAGTTTATACATTTCAAAGCTAATCTTAATATATATGAAGTAATTGGATATATAAATCAACAGGAAGTATGTGTTGAAGACATGGTTACAAAAGATATATGTGTATTTAATGAGACAGAATTAACATATCTAGACGATAGAGTAAAAGAATACAATATTCCAGAGTTCATAGACAGTGAAATAAGTAAAATAATAGTAGCTGGACGATATGTAAAAGTCATATTAAGAAATGGAGCCGAAGGCGTAGCATTATGTAATGATTCAGATACTTTCTCTGAAGAAACAGGAATAAACATAGCATATCTAAGAGCTCAAGCTAATAGTATAGGAGGTAAAGGCTATTATGAGCAAATTTAAAGTAGGAGACAAAGTTAAGCTTAACCTGTCAAATCAAGACTTTAAAGAGTTATTAAAATATAACAATCAAATAGAACGTGAAATGATGTTATGCCGTAATGCCAGATACATGATAATAACAGAAGCTGAAGATTGGGGCGAACCTTGGGGCATGCAATATTCAGTTGATGTAGATGGAGGCAGAACAATATGGAACGATAATGATTTAAAATTATATAACGATGGCGTGTAATGCGCCATCATAATTAAAAGGAGAAAGTATTATGATAAGTCCATTAGTAGCAGCCGTTATTATCATATTAATATTAGTTGTAGTAGTAACTATATTGAAAGGAGAATAATTATGGCAAGAAAATATCTTGAAGAAATAGGAATTAAAGTAGAAGATACCCCTTGGGGGTATGGTTATGAAGATGACGAAAGAGAAGATAGATGGCAAAAAGAAAGAGAAGAAATAGGTTTTGATGAAAGAGAAACCTGGTCATTAGATCATACCATGAATCTATTATTATACGAGAGATTGCGTAGATATAAAGAATTGGCAGAAAAGATTATTAACCTAGATTTTCATACATTTAAGTATAATGATGAAGAACTAACAGAAAGACAATGTATAGAAAGAATACTTGAAGGTTTAGAACTAGAACTAACTCTAGATGAATATGATAAAAGAAGACAAGAGGATGAATATATTAAAGAGAGAATAGGCAGTATATGGAAGATATATGACCTAATAAAATATGCATTATGGTGGTGATTATATGAAACAATCAGTTATAAGATGGGAAGAGAACAAAGAAATCGATAGAAATGACATAGACACAACTAAAGACTTATTCGATCAAATAATAGAAGATAGACGCGAAGCTAAAAACCATGATGTATTGCCATTATTCAATGACGGTGTAATTAAAGTACAACTAACAGATGGAACTGGTAAAATAGTCGAAGGCGATATATATTTAGTATCAGGTTGGTCATTAAAAAACGAAGATGATAGATTTTTACTATCAGGTGTAGTGACTAATGTATTTGGTCACGAAAAATAAGGAGGTGTATTATGAATAAGAAAGCTTGTTTAGAATTGGTGAAAGAAGAATTCAGATTTTTACTTCAAACTGATGAAGAAGCAGAAATAGTATGCGACAAACTTATAGAAGAATACGAAAGTAGCAATAGATGCGAAGGCTTCGAAGTATTCGTTATAGATTCAGTTTGTATGTTTGATTGTAAAGAAGATGCATTTGAATGGTTTGTTGACAGTGATACAAGCTATCTTGCATTACTATATGAATTAGACATGCAAAACTTAGAAATAACACAAGATATGGTAGGCAAAGATTTTTGCGATGCATTGATAGATTGTTATTTAGATAATCAAGAAAATTATATGAAAATTAATGATCACATATATTTAACATGGTGGATGTAATGAGAATACTCGAATATTTAACAGGAGACTGTGATACTTGCAAACATAAAGACAGTTGTCCTTATATTGAAGAAGGTAAAGGAAGCTGTTTTGAAATAGGAGGCTTCGAACCTCATTATGAAAAGGAGGAATAAAATATGCCAGTAACAGAAAGACAAAGAATATATCTAAGAATATTATCATATCTTACAAACGAACTTTATGATATAGAAGTTAAAACATCTGAAGAAGCAAAAGAGATACTAAAAGAGCATAAAAAAGAACTAGAGGAACATATAACAGTAAAATATTACACAGATAAAGACAAAGAGGATTCATTAATAATGGAAATCTATATAGACGAATGTTATGTATTTACAATAGAATGTTATTGCAAAGAAAAAGTTAAAAATACAGATACCATATATACTGTAAATGTGACATCATTTGGTTCATATGCATAAAAAAAAGGAGGAGAATATATGAGTGGAGGATATAAACCAACATATAAATTTACATTAGAGGAGTATAACGACGGCAAACAAAAATGGCAAAGCTGTGAATGCTCAGTAACAGAAGAAGTAACACAATTTTATGTAACAGGATATGGAGAAAACGCTAAAGAAGCAAAGGAAGACATGCTTAAAGATCTGGACAATTATATAAATGAATTATTAAGATTCAGACAATTATTAGACGATCCTAAAGATCCATGCGTTGGATGTATATATAATCCTAGTACATGTTGCATAAAAAATGTATGCGGTGATAAAAAGAAATATGACGAAGAGTTAGAAAAGAGAAAGGAGCTTAAATAATGGGAGATGAAGTAATTAAAGTTCTTAATCATTTAGGTGACCAATTTGGCGTAGCAATCGATTGGTCATCAACTAATGTAATGCCGTATTTAAACGACTTAATGACTCGTATGATTAAATACGGTATATATATAAATATCTATCATATTATATATGCTATATTTATAACAGCATTATTTATCATAGTAACTATAGTACTATACAAAATAGCATATAAAATGATATTAAATTCAGAAGAAAATAAAGAGTATGTTCATCCAGCTAAAATATTATCAACAGCATTTGCAATAAGTCTTGTAACAACTGTAATCGTAGTTTTAATAGAAGTAGGCAATATAAAAGACTGTATAGCAGATATAATAGAATTAAATACTGTACCAGAAAAATATGTAGTAGAAATAATACAAGATAAGATAGATGATTATAATGAGAGTAAAACAGATTAGGAGGTATGCTATATGTATCTAAGTGAAATGACAAACACAGAGCTTATAACAGAAATGAAACGTATAAGTAAAGGTTGTGTTCCCGTAGATATTAATCCATGCTATACATGTAAACATAATCTTACTTCTAATGAATGTAAAGATTGTAGAGCAAACGTTATTGAAGAAATAAAAGATGAGCTCGAAAATAGAAGCGTAGACTGGGAGGAAATCATATGCATGAAAAAATAGAAGATTTTATGCTAGCTATGGATTCACTATTTGCTGACAATAAATACAAAGAACACGAAATAATAGATGGACGTTTTAAAGATGATTTAAGACATGATACCATCGATGTATTATGCGATATGTTTGGTTATAAGGTATTAGATTTAATAGACGTAAGAGTAGAAGAGAGTTATATAACACGTAGAAATATAATCGTGTCTTTTATAAATAAAGAAACAGGAGAAGTAATATCAGATACTGATAAATTCGAAACATTACTACGCCGTATTTTATAATTTATCCAAAATAGAGTATATATATTAATATGAAGGAGGCTAAACTATGAGATTTGATGATTTTTACGAGGCATTCAACTTTTTAAGAAACCATAGAATGTGTGAATGCGAAATAAATCTTGGTGGCAATGGACACAAACGTAAATGTATGATCAATTACTTTGACAAATGTTTAGACATAAGTGTAGTTAAAGTTAATCCAAAGACAAATGAGATAGATACTAAAATGGATAACAATACTAAAACTGAAGTATGGTTAGAATTTGGCCGTGCTTTTATAGACTACAGTATAACTGATAACGTTATGTTTGAACATGACTACAGACTAGACTGTGGCGCTGATACATTTGAAGAAGCCATAGTAAAGCTTGCTAATTTAGTAAACGAATTCTACTTCGACAATGGAGAAGAAAAGCACAAAATAACAGAACTCTAAGGAGATGGTAGTATGCAATACTCAGAAAAAGATATTAAGCTAGAACAATCTAAATTCAAAGCATATCTAGATAAGGAATTACTCGATATGTTTTATAATTACAAAGGCGACAGAAATTGCATATACTTTAAAGCTCTAGTACGAGAAATAAAAGAAAGAAACATAGATTAGGGACGCAGCAATGCGTCTCTTTTATTATACAGGAGGTATAGTTATGTTAGTAAATATAATCATAGGTCTAGTAGCTTGTATATGTATAGGTTCATTTTTCGGTATGGCTTTATTTTTAGTGTCATATAAATTAGACAATAATAACCTATAATGGAATTATTTGTATGATATAATCTAATAGAAAGGAGGAATTGCAATGACTTATATAGAACTAAATGATAAATATAATAGCATAATTGATACTAAAGGAATAAGAAGCATAAACGTTGATAATGTATCAGATGATTGTCATTACATTGATATACATTATAAATATAAAAATATTTCATGTTCATATGAGTATAAAGACATAGAAACTCTTTATGAAGATAGAGAAAAGATAAAGAAAAAATTAGGATTCTAATAAAGGAGGTATCTTATGTCAGATTTCCAAAAACAAAGAATAGAACGAAATATAAAAAAAGGAACTAAAAGAAATTTTAACATGGATGTTCAATATTATAAAGGCATACCTTTAAGACTAATTTGCAGAGATACATATCGAAGTGATAAGGCAAAAAGGTTTACCATTAATGAAACAAATCAAAATGTCTGGATTCCTAATAAGCATTTAGAAGAAGACGGCACAATAAAACAAGGAGAGAATCTAGACTATATATTTATTAAAGCAGCTAAAATGAAAAAGCTAAAATATGCTGGAGTAAATAGTTGGAGCTGGCAAAGACGCTAAGGAGGTATATTATGACTTGGTATTCAAATGAAATGCAAATAATTGTTGGAGTCCTTTGGTTCGTTACAATTATAATAATAACAGAAAAAGCTTTAATAGAAGCTGATACAATGTCTGGAACTCTTATAGCATTGCTCCTTATATTAATCGCAACATTTGGAATATTTAAATACGCAACAACAGCTGATGCAAAAATACATGAAGAAGTAGCTGGCAAATACAAATATAAGATAGAAATATTTAAAGGCAAAAACTGTGATACATATTATACAAATGAATTCAAAATAAAAAACGGTATAGTATATTTTGATAACAGATGTGCCGATAATTTTTCAATAGAAACACTTAAATAAAGGAGGGAAATATTATGGTTAAAACATTTAGAGAAGTATTACAAAACATAAAACCAGGTGAAACCTGGGATTGTATAAATGATTGTAATATAAAAAGCATATCTTATATAGACAAATCATCAATAAGAATTGAGTATTGCTCAAGTATAATTTGTTATGTTTTAGATGATGCACAATTCAAATTAAGAAAAGAAGAAGTAGAATTTGAGGACGCAATTAAAGCATTAAAAGAAGGAAAAACAATAGAATCATGTGAAACTGAACGTATGTATAAAACAAGAGAACGCGGTGATGAAAAAGTAGTCTTTGTAAATACACAAACTAGTTCTACATGGTTAGATTTAGATATCATCTTTAAACAAAAAGAAGTATTTGGTAAATGGTGTATATATAACGAAGGAGAGATATAATGATGTTTTTAATTATAACAGATTCGCTCAGCGATTGTACTAATACGTACGAAGTAAATTTAGAAGGCAAAAAATATACTGTAGAAGAATTTATACAGATGATATTTACAGAGCGCCCTAATGAATGGGGCAATATAGAAGTATACGGTATAGATGTTATTAATTATAGAGGCGGTGAAATAGTGAGCCAACATTTTAATAACGATCTATTAAATAAACCAGTAAAACATGTTATAGCCTATGGAGGTTGGTCCAGAATGGACTATGTTATTTATGTGTAGGTGATTATATATGAATATAATTAGAAATTTGAAGTTAAGAATTTTAATAAGAAAAAATATAAAGAACTTAAAAGAAATAAAGAAGTATACAATTAAATCAATAGAAGAGCTAGAAAGACAGAAAATAGAA